>ERZ837910.1800-NODE-1800-length-28269-cov-16.034026_pt1 | contig 28269 bp, 27 predicted proteins | sample MGYA00519940_ERZ837910 | MGnify/ENA primary metagenome ERZ837910 (study PRJEB31850, sample SAMEA3708825) | human gut metagenome | biome: human gut; feature: human-associated habitat; material: faeces | place: China | collected 2014 ... | reverse complement strand
TTAGCCTGAGTGAAAGCGGCACATTTTTTTATATTAGATTTTCTTTTTGAACGTAATGAATAATATTTATTATTTAAATTATGGATTTATCCCCTATTGCCCCAAAAACCCAAACTTAAAAATAAAATTATGTTGACAAAATATTAGAATAAAAGTATAATCAATCTAATTTTCATGAAAGGAGAATTAGATTGATTAAAATAATAACATTTATTTCAATATTCTTTATAACAAAAAGAATTATAATTTATAAATTATCTGAAAAAATTATTAAAGAATATAGCATAAAATAGAATTTATCTATGATAAGTCTCACCTTTTTGAATCTTAAAAGCTCTAAAAATTTGTTCTAATAAAAAAACTCTTATTAATTGATGAGGAAAAGTCATTTTAGAAAAGCTAATTTTAAAATCACAAATATTTAAAAGCTCTGTAGTTAGTCCTAAAGAACCACCAATGATAAAAGTTATATTACTATTTTCCATAGATAAGTTTTCTATTTTTTTAGAAAATTCTTCTGATGTAAATTGTTTTCCTGTTAAATCTAAAGCAATTATGTATGAATCTTTTTTTATATGATTTATAATATTATTACTTTCTTTTGTTTTTATATCTATTTCTAAATTGGGATTTAATTTGTCTGGAATTTTTTCATCAGGTAATTCTGTAATAGTTAATTTGCAATATCTTGATAATCTTTTAATATATTCATTCAAAGCATCTTTTAAATACTTTTCTTTTAATTTCCCAACACAAATAATATTAATATTTAGCATAAACTTGTCCTTTCTTTTTAAAAAACCAATTTGGCAAATATAATCCAAATTGGTAATTATAATTCTATTAATTTACTATGAGTATCTCTTGAGGCAACGCCAAGAGATAAGCTATTTTCGTTGTAGTCATTTCTAATTAATTCATCTAAAACAGTTTGATAAGCTAACTCAGGGAAATTACTTTCTTTACTTAAATGTCCTAACATGGCATTTTTTAAACCTGATTTTAGAAGATAAGAAATTGTTTTTCCGGCCGTTTCATTTGGGAGATGTCCTGTTGGACCTGCAATTCTAGATTTTAATGAAAATGGATAAGAAGAACAACGAAGTACTTCTGGGTCATAATTTGCTTCTAACATAAGAAATAAACTTCCTTCTAGACTTTTTAATATATTGTTTGTCATATGTCCAATGTCAGTAGCTATGCTTATTTTTTTATCATCTTTGTAAATATTAAAACCACATGGATTAGCAGCGTCATGAGGAATAGAAAAAGGATCAATTAGTAAGTCCCCAATTTCAAATTTATCTGATATTTTAAAAGTTTTAATATTTTTATCTGGAATTTTATCTTTTTGTTTAGGCATTGCATCTAGAGTTTCTTGATTAACAAATACAGGTAAATCAAATTTTCTAGAAAGGGTGCCTAGACCTTGTACGTGGTCTGTATGTTCGTGTGTAATTAAAATGCCATCAATAGAAGAAGGGTCAACTTTAATATCTTGAAGAGCATTTTCAATTTTTTTACAGCTAACACCAGCGTCTACCAATAATTTTGTATTTTGAGTTTCAACAAAAAGGCTATTACCACTACTACCGCTATATAAACTACAAAAATTTAACATATATTTCATCCTTCTTTTGTTTTGAATTAGCAAAAAATATTATTCTGTGACTCTTTTTATTTTAGCACCAATTTTTCTGAATTTTTCTTCTATATTTTCATAACCTCTATCTATATGTTGTAGGTTATAAATTTCTGATATACCTTCAGCAGCTGTTCCAGCAATTACTAAAGCAGCACCAGCTCTTAAATCAGTTGAATATACAGGAGCTCCTGATAGTTTTTTTACGCCTTCAAAGAAAGCATTTTTTCCATGTGCAGTTATTTTAGCTCCCATTTTGTTTAATTCTTCTGTATATTGAAATCTAGATTCCCAAATACTTTCATTAATAGTACTGGTTCCATTTGCTAAAGATAATACAACACCCATTTGTGGTTGTAAATCAGTAGGAAATCCTGGATAAGGTAAAGTTTTTATATTTGCTTTGTTAGGTCTTTTGTTGCACCATACACGAATACTATCTCCATGATCTTCAACATTTCCACCTACTTCTATTATTTTAGCTGTAATAGATTCTAGATGTTTTGTAATACAATTTTTTAAAAGTAAATCTCCTTTTGTTGCAACTGCTGCAAGCATAAATGTACCTGCTTCAATTTGATCTGGTACAACAGAATAAGTAGCGTTCCCATGTAATTTTTCTACTCCATTTATTTTAATAACATCTGTTCCAGCACCTCTGATGTCAGCACCCATTGTATTTAAAAAGTTTGCAACATCTACAATATGAGGCTCTTTGGCAGCGTTATCAATAATAGTGGTTCCTTTAGCTAATACACTTGCTAACATAACATTAATTGTAGCTCCTACAGAAACAATATCCATATAAATTGGAGCGCCTTTTAGCTTTTTACATTTTGCGTAAATAGTACCTTTTTCTAGAGATACATTAGCTCCTAATAATTCAAAACCTTTAATGTGTTGATCAATAGGTCTTGCACCTAATTTGCAACCACCAGGCATACCAACTTCTATTTCACCCATTCTTCCAAGCATAGCTCCAATAATATAGTAAGAAGCTCTAAATTTACTTGTTAAGTCTAAAGGCGCTTTTGTTGTTGTAATATTACTAGTATCTATTGTTATACTATGTTTATTGTTCCAAGTAATTTTAGCTCCTAATTTCTCTAGTATTTCACAAGAGATTTTTATATCACTTATATTAGGTAAGTTTTCGATAGTACAAATACCATCAATTAAAAGAGTTGCTGGTAAAAGTGCTACTGCTGCATTTTTTGCTCCACTTATGGTAACCTCGCCTTTTAAAGGAGTAGGACCTGTCACTACTAATTTTTCCAATTATATTACCCCCATTTATGTTTTATAAAAGTATTTAAAATATAACTATATATTTTAAATATATTTGATTTCTTATACTATAAATATTTTTATAAAATATTTATTCAAATAAAATAGAGTGTATCTAATGTTAACACTCTATCTACTAATTTAATATAACATAAAGTCAAAAGGATTGCAACTATTTTTTTGCAGTAATCATACCATTTTGATTAAAAAATTCCAATAATTTAAATTTAAATTGAATTTCTGTATTATTATCATTTTCTGATATTAAGGCGAATTCTTCTTCAGATAGGTTGTTTTCTAGCAATTCCTTTGATTCATCTGAAACTACACCAGAAGAAATATCTACAAAACATAGTGGAGGAAACATTACGCACCACCAGTTATGACCTTTTGCTTCTCCTATTTCTACTCTTAAAGCATCATAATATCCAGCAGGTAAAGAAATATCTCCATAATCTTTAGTTGGAAATTCAAAATTACCAATATTAATATTAACATCGTAAGAATAGCCTTCACTTCTAATAGTATCTAATGCAATTTGTTTAAAATTTTCTTTGTTCTTTTCTACTAAAGAAATGGCTTCTTGTTTATTTTTGCAATTTCCGCAGATTTCTCTCATATATTTTAATAAGCTATCACGTACTTTATATTTTAAATTTTGATCTTCTTCACTATCACTATTAGCAAGAACATGTAATCTAAAAACATTATTTGCAATGTCAGTTGATATATTTTGTGCATAAGAAAATGCGCAAACTGTTATATAAATAAAAAGTAAAAAGCTTAAAATAATTACCATTTTTACCTTTGAATTTTTCAATAAATTTATTATAATTTTCATTTATTACCTCCAAAAAACTTTTTTTGAAAAATATTCTTTAAATTAATTATTACCAAATCAGAGAAAATTTATACAATTTGCAAAAAATGTCGATGAATTTATTTGAAATATTATTGACATATTTCAAAACTAATGGTAAAATTTACCAGTAAGCCAAAATGAAGAAAATAGTAGTTTCCGTATGGTTTAAAAAAGTTAAAGGGGCGGATTTTTAATGAATAAAAATCAGAAAACAAAAGAAAAAACATGTGCATTTTATGCAAGTGATTATCATTTTGAAATGATAAGTTTACCATATATAAATAAAAAATTGGATGAAAGTAAAGAAGTTATTGTATTAACAGAAAATAATTTAAAAGAAACAATAAAAACATTAGTATCTAAAATAAATTTAAACGAAGATAAAAAAGTGGATATATTAAAAATAGATTGGGAAAATAACGATTTAAATAAATTTAAAAAGATAAATGAAGATATAAAAAGTAAAAAAGATATGGTGATCTTTGTAAAAGGAAAAGAAAATTATATAAAAAATATAAATGAAAATATAGAAAAATGGACTGAAAAAAGCAAAAATGTAGAGATTATTGACTGTTATGATATGGAAGAAATATCACAAGATATGGATAATATTATGGATCAGTATAAGTTTACGCTGAAAACTACGGGAAAAAATATAATAAAATAATAAAATATATGTTGCTTTTTTTTAAAAAATAGTATATAAGTAAAAATATTAAATATAGTAAGAAAAGGAGTTTTTTGTATGGATGCTAGATTAGAAGAAATAAAAGCAATTTTAAAAAAATATGGGCAAGAGCACTTGTTAAATCATTATGACAAGTTAGATGATGTCCATAAACAAAAACTATTAGAAGAAATTGAAAATATAGATTTTGAACTTGTAGATAGTTTATATAGGAGTACAGAGAAAAAAGAGAAGTCTACTAAGGACGAAATCACACCAATTGATTATTTAGATAAATATAAATTAAATGAAAAATATAAATATTATGAAAACATAGGGAAAAAAGCTATTAAAGAAGGAAAATTGGCAGCTGTAACAATGGCAGGAGGACAAGGAACAAGATTAGGACATAATGGGCCAAAAGGTACTTATGATATAGGTTTAAATTCTCATAAATCTTTATTTGAATTATTATGTGATAGATTAAAAGAAGAGGGAAAAAAATATGGAGTTACTATTCCATGGTTTATTATGACAAGTAAAGAAAATAATAAAGCTACTGTTGAATTCTTTGAAAAACATAAATATTTTGGATATGAAAAAGATAAAAATATTTTCTTCTTTATTCAAGGTGAATTACCAATGATGGATACAGAAGGAAAAATATTAATTGGAGAAGATGGATTGATTAAATTGGCAGCAGATGGACATGGTGGCATTTATGAATCTTTAGTTAAAAATGGAATGACAAAAAAGATGAGAGAAATGGGCGTTGAATGGGTATTTATTGGAGGAGTAGATAACTGTTTAGTAAAAATGGTTGACCCTGTACTTATGGGGGTTGCAATAGATAAACAAGTAACTGTAGCATGTAAATCTGTAGTTAAAGCAAATCCAAAAGAAAAAGTAGGAGTTTTTTGTAAAAGAAATGGAAAACCAAATGTTATTGAATATACAGAAATAACAGATGAAATGGCAGAGGCTACAGATGAAAATGGTGAATTATTATATGGAGAATCTCATATTTTATGTAATTTATTTAGTGTAGGAGCTATAGAAAGAATGGGGGCAAATCCACTTCCTTATCATGTAGCATATAAAAAAGCAAAATATATAGATAAAAAAGGTGATTTAGTTGAACCAGAATCACCTAATGCATATAAATTTGAAGCATTTTTGTTTGATGCATTTGGAGAAGTTGATGAAATGGCAGTATTAAGAGTAAAAAGAGAAGAAGAATTTGCACCTGTAAAAAATGCTGATTCAGCTGGTGTGGATTGTCCAAGAACGGCAAGAGAATTATATAAAAAATTTTATAACCTAGATTAGTAAAAAAGGAGATAAAATATGAATTATTTAGATGAATATAAAAAATGGTGTGAAAGTCCAGAATTTGATGAAGAAACAAAAAAAGAATTGTTAGAAATAAAAGATGATGAAAAAGAAATAGAGGATAGGTTTTATAAAGAATTAGAATTTGGGACTGCTGGTCTTCGTGGTGTTATTGGAGCAGGTACAAATCGTATGAACAAATATACAGTAGGAAAAGCAACACAAGGACTAGCAAACTATATAGTAGAACAAGGAACAGAAAAACAAGGCGTAGCTATTAGTTATGATTCAAGAAAAATGTCAAAAGAATTTAGCATGCAAACAGCATTAATATTAAATGCTAATGGAATAAAGACGTATTTATTTGAGAATTTAAGACCAGTTCCTGAATTGTCTTATGCTGTAAGAAAATTAGGATGTACAGCTGGAGTTATGATAACAGCAAGTCATAATCCACCTCAATATAATGGTTATAAAGTATATTGGGATGATGGGGCACAAATTGTAGCACCAAGAGATAAAGATATAATTTCAAAAGTAAGAGAAATAAAAAGCTATAGTCAAATTAAAGAATTAGGAAGAAATGAAGCAGAAAAAGCTGGATTATTTAATATTATTGGGACTGAAATGGATGATAAATATTTAAATGTATTAAAAAGTCAAGTTTTAAATCCTGAAGCTATAAAGGAAGAAGGAAAAAAATTAAAAATTGTTTATACTCCATTACATGGAACAGGAAATACAGTAACAGAAAGACTATTAAAAGAATTAGGATTTGAAAATGTATATGTTGTTCCAGAGCAAAAAGAACCAGATGGCAATTTCCCAACAGTAAGTTATCCAAACCCAGAAGATAAAAAGGCATTTAAGTTAGCATTAGAACTAGGAGAGAAGGTAGATGCTGATTTAGTATTAGCAACAGATCCAGATGCTGACAGATTAGGAGTCTTTGCAAAAGATAATGTAACAGGAAAATATATGGAATATACAGGAAATATGTCTGCATTATTAATTGCTGAATATAGAATTTCTCAAATGAAAGAAAAAGGAATATTACCAAAAGATGGTATGATTATTACAACAATTGTATCTTCAAATTTAGCAAAAGCAATTGCGAAAGAGTACGGATTAGAGTGTATAGAAGTATTAACAGGATTTAAGAATATTGGTGCTGTTATGAAAAAAGCAGAAGAAGAAAAAAATAAGACATATATATTTGGATTTGAAGAAAGTTATGGTTGTTTAATTGGAGATTATGCTAGAGATAAAGATGCTATAGCAGCTGTAATGGCACTTTGTGAAGCTGCTTGTTATTATAAAACACAAGGTAAGACATTGTGGGATCAAATGCAAGAAATTTATAAGAAATATGGATATTATAAAGAGACTCAAGTATCAATTGTTTTAGAAGGAAGCGAAGGTGCTGAAAAAATAAAACAAATTATGAATGATATGAGAAGTGCATCACCTGAAAAAATAGGATCAGCTAAAGTATTAAAATTTAAAGATTTTGATAGAGATGTACAAAAAGATTTAGTAACAGGAGAAACTACGACAACAGGTTTATCGAAATCAAATGTTTTGTATTATGAACTTGAAGATGATGGATGGTGTTGTATACGTCCTTCTGGAACAGAGCCTAAAATAAAATTATATATAGGTGTAAAAGATGAATCAGAGGAAAAAGCAATAAACAAGATGGAAGAATTAAAAGAAGAATTAAGTAAAATAATTAAATAAAATAAAAAATAAGATTTTTGAACTGAGACTATAAAAAGTAAACAGTTCAAAAATCTTATTTTTCTACTATAAATGCATTAGGCAGATATCTTTCTCCAGCGGGAGTAGAAGGCTTATTAACTAATTTTCCATTATAATACATTGTAGCAGATGACCCACCATCTAAATTAGTAGCATTATATGCATCGTATTTATTAAAAATATTTTGTAATTCTAATAAATTAGTTCCTATACTATATCCTACTTGTCTGCCATCAATTACAACAAATATAAAAGTACCATCTTTAGTTTGGCCAATAGCGCTTCTAGGTTGAATTCCGTCCAGAATTTGAATTACTTATTTGATTTTTTCCATTTACAATTAAATAAGGGCCAAATTCAATTGCAGATTCTATTTTGTGATTAAGTGCTTCTTGATATGTATATTTTCCAAGTACTAATTTTGAATCAGAAGATAATCCGATAAAACTATATCTAGAAGTTTTATTACCATATTGGAGAGTTTTGTTCATAATTGTAGCGGTATTTAATAAATTACCGGCACCTACACCTCCATCATCAGAAAAGCCACCTGCATTTATTCCAGCTATAGCATTATTAGATGTAACTATTTCACTTAGTTTAGACCCTCTAGAAGATTTTCTTCCATCAACTAATTTTACTTTTGAAGCATCTGGGATTGTCATTACAAAACCGACATAGTTTTTCCCAGTAATTTTTTCTAATGATATTTCTTTTTTATTTTTTTCTTTTTCATTTGATATTGTAATATTATCAGAGTTTGAATTTTCATTATTTTGAACTTCAGATTTTTTTAATATTTTGTTAATCTCATCTTCAGATAAGAACCATGTAGCTAGAAATTGATGATTCATTGTTGACATAGCTGTTTCAACCCATAGTTCTTTATATTTTTGGAAAAGAGAGGTTTTAAAAAATAAAAAAATAAATATTACAAACAATAAAATTAGAAAAAATAATATTTTTAAAATTAGTAATATTTTTTTCTTTTTTGTTTTTTTCTTCTTTTTAAAATTTTTATATTCTATTTCTTCATCAACTTCATCATTATCATTTAGGCTATATTCATTATTTAGTAATAGATTTGTAGTTTCGTCTAAATTGTTTTTTTGCATTTTAATTCCTCACATTTTATTAATAATAAAATTAATTATTTATTTTCCAATCATCTAAATTTCTTTTAATAGCACCAAATAAATTTGCACGAATCATAGGTATATTTTTAGATAATGAAAAAATTAATTGTTTCATATCTTCTCTTTTTGAAGTTCCGGTCCATAGGACAAACTTTAGGCATAACCGTTAAATTATTTTTTCTAACAAATCTTTTAGTGTCTTTTTCAGGAGTATATATTAGAGGTCTAATTAAAGTTATTTTAGTCCTATCCATATAACTTAATGGAGAAAAAGTTCCTATACTTCCTGTATAAAATAAATTAAGTAGAAATGTTTCTAAAACATCATCTTGATTATGTCCTAGAGCAATTTTATTGCATCCTTCTCGTATGGCAATTGAATTAATAATGCCTCTACGCAAGTTTGCACATAGTGAACAAGGGTTTTTTTCTTTTCTTATGTCAAAAACAATTTCTTTTGCATTGCTTTTTTCTATAAATAATGGAATCTCTAAATTATCACATGTATTTTGCAAAAGTTGAGTATCAAAGAATTCAAATCCTGGATCTATGCTAATTGCAAGTATTTCAAATTTTTTAGGATAGAATCTCTGTAAAGATTTAAAGGCATGTAACATTGTGATGGAGTCTTTTCCACCTGATAAACATATAGCAATTTTATCTCCTTCTTCTATCATTTTATATTCTTCTATTGCTTTTCTCATATGACTTAATATTCTTTGCATTTTTATCACCTATAATATTATAACAAAGGTTGTCAATAGAAACAATAGAATTAAATATTTAAGTTTCTATTTTTTCATATGAATTGTAACTATGAAATAGATGGTACAAGTTGAGAAATACTTAAATTTAAAACAAGGACGTAATTGACAATATTATAAAATAATAGTATAGTATTAATAGTAAAAATTATATGTGCTTATAGCTCAGCAGGATAGAGCAGTCGCCTCCTAAGCGACCGATGGTGGTTCGAGTCCGCCTAGGCACACCACTTTAAAAAGAGGATATAATATGATAAAAAACGAGCAAGAACATTTTATGAAAGAAGCTTTAAAAGAAGCAAAAAAAGCATATGAAAAATTAGAAGTTCCAGTAGGAGCTGTTATAGTAAAAGATGGAAAAATAATTGCAAGAGCACATAATTTAAAAGAGACAAAATATGATACAACTAAACATGCAGAAATATTAGCAATTCAAAAAGCAAGTAAAAAGCTAAAAAGTTGGAGATTAACAGATTGCGAAATGTATATAACATTAGAGCCATGTTCTATGTGTGCAGGAGCGTTAATTAATTCTAGAATAAAAAAGATTTATATAGGGGCATTAGACAATAAGACAGGAGCTGCAGGTTCTGTCTTAAATTTATTTGACGATTATACTTTTAATCATAAAGTTGAAGTAGAAAAAGGAATTATGGTAGAACAATGTGAAACAATTTTGAAAGATTTTTTTAAAATGTTAAGAAAGTTGAAAAAGTAGAATTATAAATTCTTTAGGAGGATAAAATGAAGGAAAAAATAAAATATTTAATCAATAAAAAATCCTTTCATATTTGTATGGTAATTGTAATAGTGGCTGTTATTTTATTTGGATTAGGTCTTATTATTTTAAAATATAATGTAGAAGGCGAAACGAATATGCCTTTTAAACTAGGAAAAGTTAGGATTGTTAGTTCTTCAGAAGGAGTAGATAAAGACCCTGGAGAAAACAAATGGTCTTTTGATATTAATCAAAATAATGACTTTTATATTTATATAGAAAGAAATAATAAATATAATAAACAAGAAGCAATAAAAAGCATAGTTATTGATAATATAAATGTTCAAAAAAATCAAGAAAAAGGAGTAATAAATTTTTATAGGCCGAATATTGCTGAACAAGGAGGAATTTTTAGTAATACCGAAGAAAATTTAATTCAGAGTATAGAATATACAGGTGCAATGGAAACAGACCAAAAAAGTTTGAAAATTTCTAATCAAGGTGGACTTATAATTTTTAGATATGCAAATGATAAAATCGCTGAATATACTTCAAATGATGAAGAAATTAATCATATGGATTTACTAAAAAAATCTGGGGTATCAGAAGATGAATTAAAAGCAACAATAACATTTGATTTAACAATTAAAACAGAATCAGGAAAAGAATATAAATCAAATTTATCATTTGATATGCCAGTTGAAGGTGTTGTAGAAAATGGAACAGCAGCTAAAGAAATAACCGATTTAAGCAATATTATCTTTAAAAGAACTAAAAATTAAAAATTTTACTTGATAAAATGTAGAATTCATTATATAATACAAATGGTATGTACTTAATCTTTGTATGGAGAGTATACCAATAAAGACCTATGAATCTTGTCAGGTCCGGGAGGAAGCAGCAATAAGTAGTTTATCTTTATGTGGGATGCTTTCCATAGAGAGATTTAAGTATTTACCATTTTTTATAATATAAAGGATGTGAAATATATGGGGTACACAGCTCTTTATAGAAAATTTAGACCAATTACTTTTTCAGAAATTGTTGGTCAAGAACATATAACAAGGACTTTAAGAAATCAAATTATAGCTGGCAGAGTAGGGCATGCATATTTGTTTAATGGAGGAAGAGGAACTGGAAAAACATCAGCTGCAAAGATTTTAGCAAGAGCAATTAATTGCTTGAATCCAAAAGACGGAGAACCATGTAATGAATGTGAAATTTGTAAAGGGGCTATAAACGGATCTCTTACAGATATAGTCGAAATGGATGCAGCATCTAATAATAGTGTAGAAGATATTAGAAGCATTCGTGAAGAAGTTAACTTTTTACCAACGAAAGCTAAATATAGAGTATATATTATTGATGAGGTTCATATGTTGTCAACAGGAGCTTTTAATGCACTTTTAAAGACATTAGAAGAACCACCTGAACATGTTAAATTTATATTAGCAACAACAGAACCACAAAAATTACCGGCAACTATTTTATCAAGGTGTCAAAGATTTGATTTTAAAAAAATCTCAAATGAAAATATTATAAAAAGATTAAATATTGTTTGTGAAAAAAGTAATATAGAAATAACTAAAGAAGCGTTAAATATTATAGCAGTTCTTTCAGAAGGAGCAATGAGGGATGCTCTATCTATATTAGAAAGATGTATCCAAGATGGCGAAAACAAAATTGATGAAGATAAAATTAAAGATTTAGTAGGAATTCCTAAAATAACATATATACATCAATTAACAGAAAGTATTCTTGAATATGATGTAGATAAAGCATTGGCAAATATTGATGAAGTTTTAGAAGATGGAAAAGATATAAATAATTTATTATGGGAATTAATAAAATATGTAAAAGATATATTGGTGTATAAAGCTTCGAATAAATTAGAATTATATAGTGAAGAAGAATTGAACAAAATAAGAATTATATCAGAAAAGGTTTCAAAAGAAAAATTAGTTGATATAATTTACCAATTATCAAATTTAGAAAATGATATAAAATGGTCAACTCAAAAAACAATTATGTTCCAAGCTGGTATTATTAAATTGTGTAGCAAACAAGCAGAAACAAGTTCAAATTTGGAAGAAAGACTTGATAAAATAGAAAAATATTTAAGAACATCAAAAGTAACAAGCAATATGACTATGCCAGTTCAACAGGTACAATCAAATGAACCAAGAATGACATTTGGGGTATCTTCAAAAAATAGCACAGAATTTAAGAATACAAATATACCCAAAAGTAATAAAGAAAAGAAATTTTCAAATAAATCAGAAGAATATTGGCCACAGATTGTTAATGATTTAAAACAAAGTGGAAAAATAGTATTATATACTAATTTAATGAATACAAAAGCAAAAGAGATTAATGATATGACAGTTGGAATTGAATTTCCTAATGGTATGACATCTTTTGGAAAAACTGTTTTAGAAAAACCAGAAAATATTAGAGAAATATCAAACTTAGTTTCTATTGCTTGTGGCAAGGAAATGCAAATAAAATATATTACACAAAACAATCAAGTACATCAAATGACTCAAGAAGAAAATTTGCAAAATTTAGCAAATCAATCAGATATACCATTTAATGTAATTGAATAAAATAATTATAAATACCTATAAAAATAGGAAAGTTAAGTATAAGGAGGAAATAAAATGTCAAAAAGAGGTGGATTCCCAGGAGGAATGGGAGGATTCGGAGGAATGAATATTAATAATTTAATGAAAGAGGCTAAAAAAATGCAAGCAGATATGGAAAAATCTCAAGCAGAATTAGCTACAAAAGAATTTGATGCATCTGCAGGTGGAGGAGCAGTTACTGTTAAAGTTTCTGGAGAAAAATTATTAAAAGAAATTAAAATTAAACCAGAAGTAGTTGATCCAGATGATGTTGAAATGATAGAAGATTTAATTTTAACATGTGTAAATGAAGCATTAAGAAAGGTTGACTCAGCACAAGCTGCAGAACTAGGAAAATTTAATATACCAGGATTAATGTAATAAATAAAAAGTGATAAAAAATAATATTTTTGTCACTTTGATTTTTTGAACGGAGGAACTATAAAGTGTCATTATATTCACCATCAATTGAGAAATTAATAGAAAGTTTTGAAAGATTACCAAGTATAGGACATAAAACAGCAGCAAGATTAGCTTTTTATATGTTGAATTGCTCAGAAGAAGAAACAAATGAATTTGTTTCTTCTATTGTAAATGCTAAAAAGAACTTAAAATATTGTAGTAAATGTTATAATATATCAGATACAGATCCTTGTAATATTTGTGGCAATCCAAAAAGGGATCAAAGTATTATTTGTGTTGTAGAGGATGTAAGAGATATTATTGCAATGGAGAAAACGCATGAATTTAAAGGTGTTTATCATGTTCTGCATGGTTCTATTTCACCAATGAATGGAATTGGTCCAGATGATATAAAAATAAAAGAATTATTATCTAGATTAATGGATGGACAAGTAAAAGAAGTTATTTTAGCTACAAATCCTAGGGTAGAGGGTGAAGCAACAGCTATGTATTTGTCAAAATTAATAAAACCATTGGGGGTAAAAGTGACAAGAATAGCACATGGAATTCCTGTGGGAGGAGATTTAGAGTATACAGATGAAATTACTTTAACTAAAGCATTAGAAGGTAGAAGAGAAATATAGAAAGTAAAAAATCCAGCTTTTATAAAGTTGGATTTTTTAATAAAATATCACAAATATTTTTTGTTGAATTTGGTTTGGCTAAAATTTCAGTATTTTTTCTCATGTTTTCAAGTTTTTCTTGATTAGATAATAAATCATTAATTATTTTACTACTGTCATCTTTTTTTCTAATCCACACAGCAATTCCTTTTTCCTTTAAGAATTCTGCATTTTCTTCTTCTTGACCAGGGATAGGATTAATTACAACCATAGGCAAATGTGAAGCAAGGCTTTCTGAAGTTGTTAATCCGCCAGGTTTTGTAACGACTAGATCAGATATACTCATTAATTCAGGGACTTTATTAGTAAATCCTAAAAGACAAGTATAATTATTAGCATTGTGTTTGTTTATTATTTCTTCAAAGCCATCTTTCATTTTTTGATTTTTTCCTGAAATAGCTATAATTTGTATATCTTTTTTTGCAGTAATAAAATCTTCAAATATTTTTAAGGTTTTAGATTTACCTAATCCAAATTCGCCACCACCAAAAAATAAAATAGTTTTTTTATTTTTTGATAAATTAAATTCTTTTAATATTTCATCTTTATTGTAATGTTTTAAAAATCTATTTGATATAGGAATTCCACTTACATATATTTTATTTTCTGGAATACTTGCATTTATTAAATAGTTTTTCATTTTATTATTTGCTACAAAGAAATAATCAGTAAAATCGCTTCCAACAAGCCATTGGTCATGTGGAGCAAAATCTGTCATTATAGTAGCAATTTTTGAATTTATTTTTCCTTTTCTTTTTAAATAGCTACACATTTGACTACTAAAAGGGTGTGTTGAAATTATTAAATCTGCATTTTTTTCACGTAAAAGTTTTAAAAGTTTAATAGCCATTATTTTATTAGATCTAGAAGAAAGATGAGCTAAAGGTCCTTTTTGAGAATCAGAATAAATTCTTCCCCAAGCCCAAGGAGCTTTTTTTGCCATTTCTCTGTAAGCTGCAGTTGTTAATTTTTCAACTGTTTTATTAACATATTTCATACAATCTATTAATTCAACAGTTGCTTCTGGATAATTTTCATTAATACATTCATTAATTGATTTTGCAGCATTTAAGTGCCCTCCACCATAAGAGGCATAAAAAATAATAATTTTCATATTTTTCTCCTAAAATATTAAAAATAAAAAGATATATTCTATTATATATTTTGGAATATATCTAGTTCGGATTATATCATAAAAATAAAAAAATTTCAAAAATGGAATATTTTTTTAAATTTTATACAAAATAAAATTAAATATGAAAAAGAAATGGGTGATTATTTGAAAAATATATTAAAAGTAATATTTTTATTTTTAGTTTTAATTATTACTGTATTCGGAATTATGTTATTAAATGATAATAATAATGATTATAATATAAGTTATGCTGCAAGTTCAAATACTTCAGATATTCAATTAATGGCAAGAGCAATTAATGGTGAAGCAAGAGGAGAACCATATGAAGGACAAGTAGCTGTTGGTGCTGTAATATTAAATAGAGTAAAAAGCTCACAATTTCCTAATACAATAGCAGGAGTTATTTATCAATCAGGTGCATTTACTGCAGTATCAGATGGGCAAATTAATCAACCTATAGCAGAAGGGTCTACTGTATACAAAGCGGCACAAGATGCTAAAAATGGATGGGATCCTACAGGAGGATGTATATATTATTTTAATCCAGCAACTGCAACTAATAAGTGGATATGGTCAAGGCCATTAGTAAAAACAATAGGAAAACATAGATTTTGTAAATAGATAAAATTTAAATTTGATTTTTGAAAAGGAGATTTTATGAACAAGTTAATTGATTGGAAAAATAGGTTAAAAAAAGGACATATGCTAAGTGTAATATGTGTGCTATTAATAATAGTAGCGATTTTAGGAATTATATTATATAAAAAACAAACAGAATATAGACAGGCATCTGAAAATAATTATAACCAAGCTTTTTATGAGGTTGTAAATTATGTTCAAAATGTAGAAACATATTTGGCGAAATCTATGATATCTTCTACACCAGAGCATGGAGCAGAAACATTAACGAATTTATGGAGAGAAGCTAATTTAGCACAAAGCTATTTGAGCATGTTACCTATAGAAAGTCAAGAATTAGAGAATACTGAAAAGTTTTTAAATCAAGTGAGTGATTATAGTTATACTTTATCAAGAAAAAATATTTATAAAGAAGGATTATCAACTGAGGATTTAGGAAATTTAAAAGATCTACATGGATATAGCGTAGAATTAGAAAATACCTTAAATCAACTTGCTGAAGATTTAAATAATGGTAGGTTAGAATGGGGAGAATTAACCAAAAAGGGAAATATTGCTTTTGCACAACAAGTCGACAATATATCTAAAGAAAGTTTTAGTAATTTAGAGGAAAATTTTCATGAATATTCAGGCTTGATATATGATGGTGCTTTTTCAGAACATTTAACAAGTGAAGAAAAGAAAGGCTTAACAGGAGAAGACATTGAAGAAGAACAAGCTAAACAAAAAGCAGAAGAATTTATAGGAAAGAACAATATAAAAGAAATTACAAATATGGGATATTCAGAAAATGCAACTATTCCGGTTTATGATTTTTCTGTAAAGAATAATAATGAAGAAACAATTAATATATCTATTTCTAAAAAAGGTGGACATATAGTATTTATGAATTCAAACCGTGATGTTAATTCAGAAATTATATCACAAGAAGAAGCGGATAAAAAAGGAAAAGAGTTTTTAGAGAGTAAAGGCTTTAATAATATGAAGGAAACTTATTATTTAAAACAAGAGGGAATAGTTACAATTAATTATGCATATTCACAAAATAATACTGTTATGTATCCTGATTTAATAAAAGTTAAAGTCGCTTTAGATAATGGAGAAGTGCTAGGAATTGAAACAACAGGATATTTAAATAATCATACAGAGAGAAATATTAGTAATATTAAAATAACAAAAGAAGAAGCAAAGAAAAACCTGAATAAAGATTTACAAATAGAGAGTGAAGGAATGGCTGTTATTCCAACAGAATGGAAAACAGAAATACTTTGTTATGAATTCAAGGGAAAAGTTGATGATAGAGAATTTTTAGTTTATATAAATGCTGAAAATGGAAGAGAAGAGGATATTTTAATAATTACAAATACACCAAATGGAACTTTGACAATGTAAAATATAAAAGCCCACCATATATATTATATGGTGGGTAAGTTTTTTAATGTCTTTTATAAGTATCTTTAGATAATAATTCTGAGCTAACAACTTTACCGTCTTGCTTAAGAATTTTATAAGCTTCAGAATATATAGCTGTTTGTGTTCTACCAGTTACATAAGCAGAGATTTCAACATCATAATCATTTTCTTGTTTTAATCCAAAAATTTGGAAGTTTGCGACTCCTCCTGATACAGAACATACAATTTTTATTGGATAATTTCTATTGTTTTTAAATTGAAAATCAATAGAACCATAAACAACAGTAGCATCTCTACTAGCAGGTGCGTAAGAAGGAACAAATTGATGATTAGTTCTTTGCACAATTTCTAAATTAGCATAAACCACAGCATTATATAGAGTTGTTGTGATTTGACAAATACCACCACCAACACCATCTACTACTTCTCCACTAACATAAATTGGAGCTTCTTTATATCCAGCTGCAATGGTTCTAGCACCAACAACTTTATTGTAAGAAAAAGTTTCACCAGGCATTAAAACAGTTCCATTTATTTTATTTGCTGCTAATATTAAATTTGTTGTCCTGTTTTTATTGCTTGCAGCATAGTTAGTAGAATATGTAGATAACAAATCAGGAAAAGCTTCTGTTCCTATCATATTAGTTGTTACTTTTGGGTATAATATGTTTAAAGGTATAGTGTATTCTTCAGCAGTTTGATCACCTAAAATAGCTTTTGCTTCTTCTATTGAAACGTTAAAATCAACGCCATTTTCAGAAGGATAAACAGTAAATGGATCTTGAGTATAATAAGCATCTACTGGTTCTTTATAAATTTCATTATGAATTTTTTCAATATCTATAGAATTAGGTTTCTCTGATTTTACGACCATTTCAATTGGCTCTTCAATATTTGAAAGATTTGAAATAACATTTTTTATAACTTCAATAGTAGCATCAGTATCTATAACATTACCTTCTTTTCCAGAAGTAATAATTAAATTGGAATTTTCAATATAATAACTACTTTCTGTTACTTTATCAGGCAATTGAGTAGAAATATCTTCTAGATTTTTTGTTAATTGTTCTTTATCAATTTTTAATATAGGTTCAATATTTACATTTCCGAACATTGTTGATAATACATACATATTATTTTGAAAAATATTTCCTTGTCTTCCAACATTGTAGGCACTGTTTATGGCTGACTTAGTATCAAAAGTAGCTCCAATTTGTGAAAGTGAAATAGTTGTTTCAAAATCTCCATGTTTTACTTTTATTTCTTCAGGTAATAAATTATTTAAATAATTATCTAATTGATATTTTGCATCAGACATGCTCATATTTGAGACATCTAATCCTTTTATGTGTACACCAGAAATAATGTTGCTATTTAATGTATTATATGCAGTAAATATTAAAAAGCAAATAATTAAAATGCTAAGTACAATTATAATTAATAAATTAAAAATTGATAATGTCTTTTTCTCTTCTTTAACTGGTATAAAATTTGAATCTTGAGAAGGAATTAAATTTAAATTTTCTTCTTTATTCTCTTTTTTATTCTCGACATTATCTTGATAAGATAAATTTTCTGAATTTTCATTTTTTTCTAATTCTTTTTCTTTAACGTCCATAAAATTCTCCCTTTGTAAATCATCTTATTTATTATAGCATATTCTCTTGTCAAAAAAAATATTATTTTATAAAAAAATGTCAAAATAAAATTAAAGTAGTTGGAAATAATATTATTGTAAAACTTAAATTAAAGTTTTATTGGTATTTAATTATATGATGCTAAATTAAAAAAATTTACAAGGAGGATGTTATGTCTAAAAATAGTAAATTAATTTCTGAAAATTTAAGAGAAGAAATCGCAAAAGAATTAGGAGTATATGAACAAGTAAAACAAGATGGTGGTAGTTGGGCTAATGTTTCATCAAGGGATTGTGGTAATATTGTATCAAAAGCAATAGAGATTGCTAATAGAAGTATAGAAAATAAATAGTTTGGAAAAGAGCAGTACTTAATGACTGCTCTTTTGTAAGTTTTAAATATTTTGAATGTTGCAAATTTAAAAAAATAGACATATAATCTAGCAAAGAAAAATTAAAATTTACAAATGTATTTTTAAAAAATTAAATTAATTGAGAGGAAAATGAAAAGTGGAAAATTTAACAGTAGAAGATATTGTGAGAGAATCAAATGGAAAATTAATATTAGGAGATAAAAAATTCATATGCAGAAATTTTTCTAAAGATACAAGAATAATAGAAGAAGGAGATATTTATATAGCAATAAAAGGAGAGAAATTTGATGGAAATAAATTTTGGAGGGAAGCTTTAGAAAAAGGAGCAGTTGGAGTAATTATAGACAAAAATAATTGTACAGACGATGATAAAAGAAAATTTGAAAATAAAATTATTATAGAAGTTGAAGATACATTAGAGGCATTATATTGTATAGCAAAATATAAAAGAAGCTTATATAATATACCAGTTATAGCTATTACAGGAAGTGTGGGAAAAACTAGTACAAAAGATATTGTAGCAAATGTAGTTAATAAAAAATATACAACATTAAAAACATTAGGAAATAATAATAATAATATAGGATTGCCATTTACTATTTTAAAAATGCAAAATGAGGAAGCTATGGTATTAGAAATGGGAATGAATCACTTTGGAGAAATTAGTTTACTTACATCTATTGCAAAGCCAACAATTTGTATTATTACAAATATAGGAACTTCTCATATAGGAAATTTAGGATCTCGAGAGAATATTTTAAAAGCTAAACTAGAAATTTTAGAGGGATGTGAAAATCCAGTTGTTATAATTAATAATGATAATGATTTATTACATAATTGGTATGAAGAGAATAAAGATAAATTAAATATAAAAACATATGGAATAAAAGAAAAAAGTGATTTAAATGCAAAGAATATTAAATTAGAAAGTTCAAATAGTAAATTTGATTTGAAATTAAATGGAAAAGAAGAAACCATTAATGTACCAGTTGGAGGAGAACATTTTATTTTAAATAGCTTATGTGCTGCAATGGTGGGAAAAGTTTTGAAAATTGATAATCAAAAGATAAAAGAGGGAATTGAAAGTTTTGAACTTACTAAAAAAAGAATGGATATAACTGAACTAGAAAATGGTGTTAAAGTAATTAATGATGCATATAATGCGAGTCTAGAATCAATGAAAGCATCATTAGGAGTTTTATCAGAATTTAAAGAAAATAGAAAAATTGCTATATTAGGGGATATGTTTGAATTAGGAAAATATTCTAAGGAATTACATAAAAAAGTTGGAGAAGAAGTAATTAAAAATAAAATTGATATATTAATATGTAGTGGAACTAATTCAAAATATATTATAGAAAAAGCAAGAGAAAAAATGAAAGATGAAAACGTGTATTATTTAGAAAATAAAGAAGAAATTTTAGAAGTATTAAAAGAGGTAATAAAACCAGGAGATGTGGTTTTATTGAAAGCCTCTAATGGAATGAAATTCTATGAATTAGCAGAAAGGATGATAAGTTTATGGAAAAAGAAAGATTAGGAGTGATATTTGGAGGGATGTCAACAGAAAATGAGGTTTCTGTTGTATCAGCAAATTCAGTGATAAAGAATTTGGACAGAGAAAAATATGAGATATATCCTATTTATATTGATAAAAATGGAATTTGGTATGAATATAGTGACTTACAAGAAGAAAGAAAATTAGGAGAAAAGGTTGATAAGAAAAATAGAATATCAGATCTTATAGGTTATTTAAAAAAATTGGATATTTTATTTCCTATATTACATGGATTATATGGAGAAGATGGAACAGTACAAGGGTTGTTTGAATTGTTAAAAAAACCATATGTAGGATGTGGAGTTTTAGCTTCTAGCGTAGGAATGGATAAGGTTTATACAAAAGTTATTTTTGAAAAAGCTGGATTAAATCAAGCAAAATACGAATATGTCAGAAAATATAATGAGAAATATATTTATATGGATAGTAAATTTAATGAACAAGTAATGACTTTAGATGGGATGGTAGAAAAGATTTTTAAAAATTTAAAATTTCCAATGTTTATTAAACCATCTAATTCAGGATCTAGTGTTGGAATAAATAAAGCAAAAAGTAAAGGAGAGTTAAAACAGGCAATAGAGTATGCTTCAAAGTTTGATAATAAGATATTAATAGAAGAAGGTATTATAGGAAGAGAAGTAGAATGTGCTGTGCTTGGAAATGAAGAGGTAACGGCTTCTTGTGTTGGAGAAGTAAAATCTGCAGAAGAATTTTATAGTTATGATGCAAAATATAATAATGAAGAATCTAAAACAGAAATACCAGCCAATATTTCAGAAGAGTTGTCAGTTGAAATTAGAAACCAAGCAATAAAGGCTTTTAAAGCAATAGATGGAAAAGGATTGTCAAGGGTAGATTTTTTTATTGAAAATGGAACAAATAAAATTTATATTAATGAAATTAATACTTTACCGGGGTTTACTAGTATTAGTATGTATCCAAAGTTATTTGAAGCTAGTGGAGTTAGTTATAAAGAGTTGCTAAGTAAGTTGATAGAGTTGAGCAAAGAAAAATATGTTACGGTTCAGTAAGAAATGATTATAATATCCAAACTCAGACTCAAAATTCATATAATAATAATTTTGCCCGTGAACATTACTCATTTTCTTGTAAAAGATTTTCTATTTTTCATTCCAATCAAACGTCATTAAATAAAATTTAAGTGTTATAGTTGGAGCCAGAGTTTGGACATTATAATCTTTTTTTATGAACTGTGACAGAAATATTGAAACTTAAGCATAAAAACTATGGATTTTTTTTATTTTTATGATATAATAAGCATACCTGATTTTAGGGAGGATGTTAAAAATGGTTTTTAAAAATTACTATAAAATATTAGATTTAGAAACAAGCCACGTTTCAATTGAAGAAATAAAACAAGCTTATAGACAAGCAGCTAAGAAATATCACCCAGATTTAAATGTCGGGGATACATTAGCAGAAGAAAAAATAAAAGATATAAATGAAGCATATAAAACATTATCAGTTCCATCATCTAAAAGAAAATATGATAGAATTTGGAATTCTAAATTTGCGAAAGGAAAAAAAGCTTTTTCAAGTAAAGAGGAAAAAGGAGCAATTTTTAATATTTTTTTAGGAAATGTTGATAACATAGAAAAAAAAGATAAACTTTCTAAAAGTAAGAATCCAGTAAAAGGTGAAAATGTAGAAACAGAAATTAACATTAGTATATATGAAGCTTTTTATGGTTTGGACAAGCAAATATCTTTAAAAAATATGGAAGGACAACCTAAAAATTTAACTTTGAAAATACCTCAAGGAATTAGAGATGGAGAGAAAATCAGATTAATTGGACAAGGAAAACCAGGGAGAGATGGTGGAAAAAGCGGGGATTTATTGATAAAAGTTAAAGTAAAAGATGATAATAAATTTAAACTAAAAGGATGCGATTTATATACAGATTTACTTTTGACACCTTGGGAAGCTGCTTTAGGAACAAGAGCGATAGTACAATCAATTGATGATGAAACAAAAGTATATATACCACAAGGAATACAAAGCGGAGAAAAAATAAGAATACCAAATAAAGGATATCAATCTAGTAAAACAACAAGAGGAGACTTAGTGGCAGAAATTAAAATTGTAGTACCAAAACAATTGACACAACAAGAAGAAAAAATATTTAAAAAATTAAATGAAATATCAAATTTTAATCCAAGAAAATAAAACTTTACATAAATGTTGACAAAAGTAGCTTTTTTAGCTATAATTGTAATTAGTAGTGTAACAAAAGACAAACTATGGATTAAAACATAGAAACGGGGTGTAAGTATAAATGGAAACTATGCAAGGAAAACATTTTAGCATAACAGATCCAAATGGAGTAAAAACAGTAATATATCAAGTTAATAAAACGAAAAAAGAATATCTAAATCAGTATCCTAAATATACAGTAGAAAGGTTAGACCACACTGAAGAGATTGTAGGAAATTATAATAAAAAGACTTTTTACGTAGATGAGCCACAAAAAGATGGTAATCAGCTTATTATTTTGTCTTTTGCAAAAGATAAGGTGGTTATTAATAATGGTATTTTGCTTGGAGATGAAGTTAAAATTACTAAAAAACCTACACCTTTTAAATTTAATACATTATACTCTGAACAAGAAACAGAATATAAAGACTTTCAATATACACCAAACTTTAAAAGACCTATATCTATTATAGATCCAGAAACTACAGAAGAGGTAAAGCCTGTGCTTTATTTTGATGAAAAAACAAATGAAGTTAAAGGAAAATGTAAGTTAAAACCATATAAATCTTATTTCGCATTCGAAATAAGAGATGAAGGATAGGGAGGAAATGTTATGACTGCAAATAAAAAACAAAGGGATACACAAATACCGGTAGAAGCTATAGAAGGAGCAGCTGGAAAAGATGATAAAGGAATAACAATTGTTGCAATAAATCCAGTAGTATTAGGATTACTAAATGAAAAAATGTCAAACAAGAAAAAGACACAAGTAACAAATTCTGTAAAAAGACCAGTAGACCCTATAAGTACAGAGCTAGGAATTAGTTGTATGAGTATATCAGCAGAAAATAATACAAGAATAGAAAAAGAGGAAAGACAATAAAAGATAAATAATTTACAAAAGAGTAGGTGAATTTTATGAACTACAAAGTAGAGGGAGCTATTAAAAGAAATAGAAAGAATTTTATAATATTTGCAATACTATGGATATTTATAGCCATAGTATTTGTTTCGCCTATTGCATATAGTTATCATATGTCAATAGCAAATGGAACATTTGATTTGCAAATATTTATAGAGATGTTAATAAAGTCAATAACTAATCCATTTGCGACATTTGGTAGTATCTTTACAGAAGGAGCAGTTGGAAATTATTTTTCAACATTATTAATTGTAACTATATTTTATTCATTATTCTTTTTTATAGGATTTGTAAAATCAGCTCCTAAAAATGAATATTCAGATATTGAACATGGTTCTAGTGATTGGAGTCAAAGAGGAGAACAATATAAAATATTAGATAAAAATAAGGGAATTGTTCTTGCAGAAAATAATTATTTGCCAGTAGATAAACGAGGAAATGTAAATGTACTAGTTGTTGGACGGATCAGGTTCTGGTAAATCAGCATCATATTCAATTCCAAATGCATATCAATGTTTAGGCTCTTATGTTTTTACAGATCCAAAGGGAGAATTATATGATAGAACAGCAGGATATTTAAAGTCAAAAGGATATGAAATTAAAGTATTAAACTTAGTAAGGCCACAATATAGTGATGGTTATAATCCATTAATGCATATTTCATCAGAACTTGATGTAGATGTTATTGCTAATACAATAATAAAAGGACAACAAGCAGAAGGTGGAAAATCAGATCCATATTGGGATGATATGGCAGAAATGTTATTAAAAGCATTAATATATTATTTAATTGCGACTAGACCAGAAGAAGAACAGAATCTAGCAAGCTGTGCTGAATTAGTTAGAGCTGCTAATAGCAATGGAGGAGGCAATTTACTTACAGAATTAATTAGTAAATTACCATATGATCATCCTGCTAGGATGTATTATAAATCAATTGAAATAGCACCTGAAAAGACATATGGCTCTATATTAAGTACATTGCAATCAAAATTAGGTAAGTTTGATTCAAAGGAAATTGCAGAACTAACATCAACAGATACAATAGATTTTGAAGAAATAGGAAATAAAAAAACAGCTGTATATGTAATATCATCAGATACGCATACAGCATATGATTTCTTACTTACAATATTTTTCTCACAGATGATACAACAATTGTATGATTATGCAGATCAAAATGGAGGAAAATTAAAAGAGCAAACATTCTTTATATTAGATGAGTTTGCTAATATAGGAAAAATACCTGATTTTGATAAAAAAATATCAACATCAAGAAGTAGAAAAATATCATTTAGTGTTATTTTACAAAACATAGATCAATTAGAGGCGGTTTATGAAAAATCTTATGAAACTATAATGGGAAACTGTGATACACATGTATTTTTAGGAAGTAACTCTTATAAAACAGTTGAATATTTTTCAAAAGCCTTAGGAGAAAAGACTATTGAGAGAGATAGTATATCTGTTAATAGAGATAGGCAAAATTGGAAAACAGGAAAATCAGTTTCAGATCAAGTTATGGCAAGAGCATTAATGACACCAGATGAATTACGTAGATTAGATAATGATTTATGTATTATTTTTGAAAAAGGAATAAAACCGGTAAAGGCTAATAAATTTTATTATTTTAAACATCCAATGGCTAAAAAAATGGCTGAATTAGAAATAAGTCATAATGATATTGGAGAGATTGATAGAGGAACTTGGAGAAAATACAATCCTTATAATCCATATGTAGAAGATAAAACGGAAGAGAAAGTGCAAAATTTAAAAGTGGAGTCTTTAGATGATTTGTTTGAAGATGAAAATAATGCACCACAACCAGAAAAAAAGAATGAAAAATTAAAACCACAGAATTTGGATTTAAATAGTTTTGAAGATGAGGCACCAGTTTTACCACAAGAATCAGAAGATGATGATACTTATGATTTGCAAAAAGAATTGGAAGCTAAGTTTGATGAATTATTTGGACCAATTGAAGATGATGACGAATAAAATATATGTAAGCGCATAAGAATTTAATTTCTTATGCGTTTTTTTTCAATTTTGTTTGAATTTTAAGTGGTTTAAGCTTGATTTTTCTAAATATTCCACAATAAAATACCGAAATAAAATTCGCAAATTCTATTGAAAAAGTAAAAAATATATAGTAGAATAAGCACAAGAAAATAATCATAATTTAAATGATTATTTTTTGTATATTAAGAAAAATAAGGAGAAAAAATGAAATTTGTACATATTGCAGACATGCATTTTGATAGTCCATTTGTAAAGTTATCAGATAAAGATATATTAGGAGATTTAAGGAGATTAGAACAAAGAAAAGTGTTCAAAAAAATAATAGAATATATAAAAAATAATAATATAAAATATTTTTTTATTTCAGGAGATTTATATGAGCATAAATATGTAAGGCAATCTACAATAGAATATATTAATAAATTATTTAAGGAAATCCCAGAAACTAAAATTTTTATAGCTCCGGGAAATCATGATCCATATCTTAAAAATTCTTATTATAATAAATTTAATTGGAATGAAAATGTAAAAATATTTAATTCAGAAATAGAAAAAATAGAATTACCAGAAGCAGATATATATGGATTTGGATTTGATGATTTTTATTGTAATAATTCAAACATAGAAAATATAGAAATAGAAAATAAAGAAAAAATAAATATATTAATTACACATGCTACATTAGATGCAGGAAATAATGTAGAAAAGAATTATAATATATTATCATCAAAAAAATTAAAAGAAAAAAATTTTGATTATATAGCATTAGGACATATTCATAAATTAGATTTTAATACAGAGGAGCAACAAAGAATAGTATATCCAGGTTCTACTGTTTCATTAGGATTTGATGAGCCAGGAAAACATGGAATGATAGTAGGAGAATTAGAAAAAGAAAATATAAATCTTACTTTTGTACAATTAGATGAAGAACAATTTGTAAAAGAAAATATAGATGTAACAAATATATTTTCAAAAGAAGAATTAATAGAAAATATAAATGAATTAGAAATAAAAGAAGATGAATATGTAGAACTTTTATTAATAGGAAATAGAAATTTTGAGATAGATAAATACACTATATTAAAGTATATTGATAATCAAAGAATAATAAAAATTAAAGATCAAACTGAAATAGCATATGATTTAGAAAAATTATCAAATACAACTACATTAAAAGGATTATTTGTAAAAAAAATGCTTGAAAAATCACAAAATAAAAATATATCAGAAGATGAAAAAAATATAATAGAAAAGGCAATAGAGATTGGATTAGAAGCATTAGAATAGGAGAAAAAATTGAAAATTAATAAAATAAAAATTAATTCTTATGGAAAATTAAAAGAAAAAGAAATTAAATTAAAAGATGGAATTAATATTATATATGGAAAAAATGAATCTGGAAAATCTACTTTATTAAATTTTATTGTAAATTCATTTTATGGAATTTCAAAAAATAAAAAAGGAAAAGAATATTCTGATGTAGAGAAATATACACCTTGGTTAGGAGAAGAATTTTCTGGAAAATTAGAATATGAATTAAATAATAAAAATAAATATGAAATTTATAGAGATTTTAAGAAAAAAAATCCTAAAATATTTAATGAAAATATGGAGGATATTTCAAAAGAATTTAATATTGATAAATCAAAAGGAAATGAATTTTTTTATGAACAAACTAAAGTAGATGAAGAATTATTTTTATCTACCGTTGTTGTTGGTCAACAAGAGGTAAAGTTAGGTAAGCAGGAACAAAATATACTAGTTCAAAAAATAGCAAATTTGGTGGGAACAGGAGATGATAATGTTTCATATAAAAGAGCTATTGATAGAATAAATAGAAGATTGTTAGATGAAATAGGAACACAAAGATCTAGAGAAAAACCAATTAATATAATTAATAAAAAAGACGGAAATGCTAATATCATTTCCGTCTTTTTTTGTTGTATTGGCATTTTTTATGTAGAAATACATATATCTATATGTTAAAATTAGGACATATTTAGGAATTGTCTATATAAAACACGTTAAGGTGGTGGAGAATTGAGAAAGTTAGCAGATTCAATATATCTTGAAAATATTGCAGAAGTTAAGACTATACTTGAGAATGAGCCTAATCTTATAGATGAGAAGGATGAACATGGAGTACTTATGGCATTACTTGCCGCTAAGACAGGTAACCTTGAGCTTGTGAAGTATATAGTTGAATATTCAAGGGCAAGTATGAATATTCACGATGATAATAATAAGAATATGCTTCATTATGCAGCTATGTCGGGAAGCGTACCTACTTGCAGGTATCTGGTTGAGAGAGTTGGAATGTCACCTTTGTCCGGAGATATTAATTTACAGACACCTTTTGAGGTTGCTCATCAGAATCATTTTATAGAGTTAGAAGAATATTTTGAGAGTGTTGTTGGTCATAAGTTAAGTGAGATGTATCACAATCCAATAAGGACAGGTATGTATCCTGACCCA
>ERZ837910.1798-NODE-1798-length-28283-cov-4.341328_pt1 | contig 28283 bp, 22 predicted proteins | sample MGYA00519940_ERZ837910 | MGnify/ENA primary metagenome ERZ837910 (study PRJEB31850, sample SAMEA3708825) | human gut metagenome | biome: human gut; feature: human-associated habitat; material: faeces | place: China | collected 2014 ... | reverse complement strand
TCAAAGAAAAAGATTATGTGGCAAAGCTAAAGCAGGATGGAATGAAAAATTTCATCAGGTATGGAATAGCGTGCTTTAAGAAGGTGTGCAAGGGCATGGGAAGCTTCCTTATAAAAAGAAATCGCTGTCTGCATTCGATCATTCAACATTGGACTTGCTTCCTTATTTGGTCTTACTGCACAGCCCAAAACAACAACACCATCTGCTTTAAAATTTGCCCACTGATCTTTTTTTAAAATACGCCCTTTTGTCCCCCATACCATATAGACATTGATTGCTGCTGCCCCTATTGCTAAAACAATTATAACAATAACTATCAGGCAAAACAGCTGTCTGATTTTTGCGCGCATAAAATTTTCTCCTTTAATATTGACCAGCATCTTCATCCCAGTTTAAAAAGAGCCGGATTGCTCCGGCTCAAAGCTCAATTCTAATTAGAACGTTTTATTTTGTTCCGAAGATGCGGTCGCCTGCATCGCCAAGACCTGGGCAAATGTATGCATTCTCATTCAGCTCGCGATCTACATGTCCAACATACAGCTGAATGTCTGGATGTGCCTTCATAAGTCTTTCGATACCTTCCGGCGCTGCGATTACGCACATAAACTTAATCTTCTTTCCGCCATGTTGCTTAATAAAATTAACTGCCTCAACTGCTGATCCGCCAGTTGCAAGCATCGGATCTACAACAACTATGGTTCTCTGCTCGATTGGTGACGGCAGCTTGCAGTAATACTCATGCGGCTCGTGTGTAACCTCATCACGATACAGACCAATATGACCAATCTTTGCACTAGGAGTAAGTGCGGTAATACCGCTTACCATTCCCAGACCAGCTCTTAAAACAGGAACAATTGCTAACTTCTTTCCTGCAATCATAGGTGTCATGCATGTTTCGATAGGTGTCTCGATCTCTACATCCTCAAGCGGCAGATCACTCAATGCCTCATATCCCATCAGCATTGCAATCTCCTCAATAAGCTTACGGAACTCATTTGTTCCTGTATTTTTATTTCTCAGCATAGAAATTTTATGCTGAACCAGCGGGTGGCTATTTACGTATACATTACTATACTCTTTATACATTTTTTCTTCCTTTCTGAGTTTTATCTCACGTTTCTTTGGCTATCATATCATTCTTTTATATTTTCTTCAACTATTTTCAAAAAAATGCTTGCTTTTTTTTGAAAAGCATGGTATTATCTACATGTTGTCAGCCGGTGTGGCGGAATGGCAGACGCACGTGACTCAAAATCACGCGGAGCGATCCGTGCCGGTTCGAGTCCGGCCACCGGCATCAAAAAGGTGTTCATGAGTAGTTTTACTTGTGAACACTTTTTTTATTACATTTAACATAACGATTAGTATCACTTAAGCAATAACTTTCTTAATTTTGTGGAGGTATACGTAAATATGATATTAAAACCCAAAATACTAAAAAATGTAAAAGATGTTGAATATATGGATGACTTCGATGACTGGTATATCTTTAAAGAAAATTCGTCAGACTACGCAGATCTTCCGAAAAATATGATTCTCTACGGTCCACCTGGAACTGGCAAAACATATCACACTCTCCTCTATGCTGTTGCAGTCATTGAGGAAAAGTCATTATCAGATATTGTGAATGAACCTTTAGAGGATATAATAAAACGCTATCATCACTATAAGGCAGATGGGCTAATTGAATTTACCACATTCCATCAATCATACAGCTACGAAGAATTTATCGAAGGCATTCGTCCCGTAATGACTAGTGACAGCGATAATGTGATTTCTGATGTTAAATATAAAGTCTCCTCTGGCCTTTTCAAGAATTTCTGTGACCGCGCAAAGCAATCGATTCAAACTAATCACGTTTTTATTATTGATGAGATAAACCGCGGCAATATTGCAAAGATTTTTGGTGAGCTTATCACGCTGATTGAGCCTTCAAAACGAATTGGGCAGCTGGAAGGAACTTATACCCGACTTCCATATTCAAAAGAGTCTTTCGGTGTTCCTGACAACATTTACATAATTGGAACAATGAATACAGCAGACCGTTCCATCTCTACAATCGACACTGCTCTTCGCCGTCGTTTTCAATTTAAAGAAATGCAGCCTGATCCATCAGTTCTAAGCGAAATTTATGTTGAAGAGCTTTCAATTCAAAAACTTCTCTCACACATGAATCAAAAAATCAGCGTACTTTACGACCGTGAGCACACAATTGGTCATGCCTATTTCATGCCGTTAAAGAACAATCCAACAGTTGAAACGCTTGCTTCTATTTTTAAAAGTGCAATTCTCCCTCTACTGCAGGAATATTTTTATGAGGACTATGAAAAGATTCGCCTTGTACTTGGAGACAATAAAAAGATAAATGAGAGCGAACAGTTTATTATTAAAAATGTGGTTGACTATGATGCGCTTTTTGGCAGCACAGATTTTGATTTTGGCTATTCCTTTCAATATAAAATAAATGCAGCGGCTTTTTCAATAATCAAAGCATACAATTCTATTTAAAATCTATTTTTTTAAAGTTGAAAGGATCATATATGTCAAAAACAATTTATCAGATAAGCGAATATGGATCTTTTATCACAGGCAGACAAATAGAAGGATACACTACTCTGCCGCCTACCATATTTGAGCAGCTGGAAAACTTTATTCTCTCTGGTAAAAATGTAAGCTCCACTCATACATTTCATAAGTTTTTCGGCACAAGCAGTGACACAAATGCCTTAGAGCTAATGGGAATTTCATTCAGAAAAGAAATCGGCAAGATTATAACTGCCAAAAACTATATCGGTGTTATTACATTCGATGATGGCACTGCCATTGAAATCTTACCAAAGATTGTCTCTAACACGCAAAAAAGCAATCAAAAAATCAAAAAACTTGTGACAGACATGATCAAATCACTCACGAATATCTCATATAAAAGCTTGCAAGTTACAGATGTCGATATTGAAAAAATGCCGATTCTTGATATCTTCATACGAATGTTTATCGTTGAAGCATTTTGTTTGGCAAAACATGGACTGCGCAGCAACTATGAAACCATAGCTGAAAACAGATCTTATTTTAAGGGAAAAATTTTGTTTTCTGAGCAGCAAAAATACAATATTTCCCACAAAGAACGTGTTTTCACAGAATCTGATGAATTTACACCTAACTGCCCTGAAAACAGACTGATCAAATCGACATTAATGATTTTATATAAACAAACACGCTCTTTGAGAAACAAGAACGATATAAAAACATTACTTGCTGCTTTTGGTGATGTCCCGTTTTCTACAGACTATGCCAGTGATTTTTCAAAAATAGGACTTGATTACAATTCAAAAAACAATGTGAACTTTAAAAATAAAAGTCATAGCAGGGACTATTCCACACTCCTTCTATGGTGCCAACTTTTCTTGAGTGGAAAAAGTTTTTCTTCGTTTTCTGGCTCTGGTGCTGCATTTTCTCTTATGTTTCCTATGGAAACACTATTTGAGCGCTATGTTGCCGTGCAGTTTAAAAAATTTCTACCGGCAGAGGATTTTTCAATCTCCATACAAGATGCCACACATTATCTGTTCACACAGCCTAATAAGAAATTTATATTACGGCCAGATATTGTAATCACCAGAAAACATGACAACGCCATTTTTATTTGTGATACGAAATGGAAACTTCTCTCCAGCCAAAAAGTAAATTGGGGGATCTCTCAGGCGGATATGTACCAGATGTATGCATACCATAAAAAATACAATGCCAAAAACATTACAATGCTCTATCCAATGACTGAAAAAGTCAGTCAAAAGATAGAGCATGAAAAAGAAATCAAGTTTACTTCAGATGATGGTGTGATCGTTAGGGTACGATTCATAGATTTGTTTGACATCAAAAAAAGTTTAATGGGATTGATGGACCTGTGACAAAAGCATTATAATGTACGCAGGAAATCTTCGATGAACCAACTCTCATACAGATGAGCTTTGATATTTGGATGAGAGTTTCTTCCTCCCACCTTAAATGCTTCCATGCGAAGCTCTTTTGCACGATCACAATGAGCAGGGTTTGTAGAGCGATGCATCATTGGTGTACGCTCATCTCCGTTTAAGTCGATATATGGAATTCCCCATTTCTTTGCCACCTCAATAGTTGCCAGACGATAATCATCAGTCTCACATCCATTTGACACTAAAATGCCAATATGTGCATACGGATGATGCGCAATCAGATATTCCAAAACAACATTCCAGGCACCATAAAATGTAGTATTATCAGTATCATCAATCGTACCCAGATGAATTATTCCTGTCTGATCTTCGCCATCGCTTCCTGTTGATGATGGTCTGTGGTGTGAATCATTGATTCCGTAGTACAATGTGATGTAATCAACATCCTCATCAATAGTCTTATAAATTCCATTGGAAAATGAATTGGAAAAAGTACCTGGAACAGGCGGCATCGCCATTGTCTGGCCACCTACTGCCAAATGCTGTACTGTCATCTGATTTCTTTCAGCTATTAAATAACCATATGTCTTATATTTTCCGGCAAATGGACCATTCTCAAATGTCTCGCTGTAGCCTCCTGAAAAATCTCCATTTGTAAAACTATCACCGCAAACTGCCCATTTTTTTCCATAAAGAATATTTGTGCTATCCATTTTTTTCTCCTTGATTGTCGATTTTTTATTTAAAAATGCATTGCTGCAAGACGCTCATATGACAATGTTCCGCCAAACAAATCAAGCGCACTTCCAATTGTCATATCAATCTTTCCTTTGCCCAATTTTTTGAGAAGCTCAATATCGTCCCAACTATGAACTCCTCCAGCATATGTAACAGGAATACCGTCATAATCAGACAGCATCCTAACAAGTCCCGTCTCTATTCCTCCGTTTTTGCCTTCTACATCGACAGCATGTACTAAAAATTCATCACAATATGCAGACAGCTCCTCCAATAATGGCAGTGTAACTACTTCCTTTGTAAACTTCTGCCAACGATCTGTCATGATACAATAGCCTTCATCTATCTTTCTACAGCTCACATCAAGAACAAGCCTTTGTTTTCCCACTATCTGTGTCAGCTTTTTCAAGCGGTCATACTGAATACATCCGTCGCAAAAAACATATGATGTGACAATTACATGAGATGCACCTGCGCGCAAAAAATCAAGTGCATTATCTGGAGTAATACCTCCGCCAGCCTGCAGCCCGCCCTCATACGCATGCAGTGCTTCAAGCGCCTGCTTTTTTGTCTTTTCATAATACGGGGAGGACTGTGGATTCAAAAGAATCACATGTCCTCCCTGCAATCTGTCTTGCTTATAACGCTTTGCAAACCACGATGCATCACGATTTGCCACATAATTCTCTGATGCCTGATCATTCTCATCCTTCAAAGAACTTCCAACAATTTGCTTCACGATACCATTATGGATATCAATACATGGTCGAAATCTCATACTCTCACCTTATCCTGTCTGATCTATTATGTCAATGCAAAACGTCTGCATACCTTATCCGATACGGTTAATTCTGTGGATTCCCCACAAATTATCCCGTTTCAGATTCAGGTATTCATTGTACGCTCTCTCGAGTATCTGCTTTTCATTTGAAAACTTCAGCAGATGATACGCCTCATGATACTTATAATATCCGGAATCTACAAAATACTCTTCCTTCTGCGGCTTACTGTAGTAACTGTCTGCCATCATTAGATACCAGTGCACTTCTTTTTCTACAATATCCTGCGGTACATGGAATGTATACTCACTTACACCGATATATTTCACAATGGATGCCTCGACACCTGTTTCTTCCCGTACCTCGCGCAGCGCTGTCTGCCAATGCTCCTCTCCGGGTTCAACGGTTCCCTTCGGTAATACCCAGCCTTCATACTTGCTCTTGTAATTCTTATATAAGACTAAAATTTTACCGCGAAATATCACCACACCGCCACAGCTCGTTGCTTCTATCATTGCAATTCCTCCTGACTATGGTGTGTTTTGGCCAGGGCAAATCTCTGCCCTGGCATCATATAAAATAAGTATACTTGAAAATGCATACAGTTTCAAGTTTTTTTTTATCTGCTGAAATAATAATCAAAAATTTGTCCCGCAACCGGTGCTGCAACAATTCCGCCGGCACCGCCCTTTTCAATCATGACACATACTGCGATTTCACTTACATCATTTGTTCCATAACCACAGAACCATGCATGATAATTTTTTGTGGAATCATACTGCGCTGATCCTGTTTTTCCAGATACTCTCGCATATTGGCTGCCTCCGGCTGCTGCCGTTCCATTTGTAATAACATATGTTAGAAATTCATCCATCAGCTCTGCTTCTGCCTTTGTGCACACACTGCGCAACGCCTTTGGCTTTGTCTGTTCTACAACATTTCCATCTGCATCCAGATAGTGATCTACCAGATAAGGTGTCATCATTACACCATCATTTGCGATAGCTGCATACATCATCAGATTTAACAACGGTGTTACAGTTGTTGTTCCCTGTCCAATGGCAAGCTGCATTCTTGACCACACGCTGTCATCTGAGGCAATATCAAAATGGCTCTTTTTGTACGGGAAATCCACCTGACTTCTGTCACTTTGATTGTATCCAAAATCCTCTGCAAGCTTCTGCCATTTTGTTGAATTAAGTGTCTGTGCTATCGTATCAAACGCGCCATTGCACGACATACCTAAAATTCCATAAATATCCAGTTCTCCATGCGCAACACCATCATGACAGTTTACGACGTAATCACCGTTTGTATATGTTCCGGTGCAAGTATAGTGAAAATCCTGCCATGTATCTGGATTTTCACGAATATATTCAAGTAATGTAATAAGCTTAAAGGTAGATCCCGGAGGATAAGTTCCCTGCGTTGCATGATTCATCATGTTCTGCGTTGTATTTTCCTCTGATGTCAGCCAGCTCCATTGCTCCTCTACTGTGTTTGGATCAAAATTAGGCGAAGAAACCATAGCCAAAATCTTTCCAGTAGATGGCTCCACCACAGTAATTGAGCCTGTCTTTCCATCAAGTTGTCTATAACAAAAATCCTGCAAACCAGAATCAAGTGTTGTCACAAGCGTATCTCCCTGTGTCTTAACACCAAGAAACTCATTTTTTAACTTTGTCCAAAAATCAACATGACTTGTCAGAAGATTTAACTTCTGAGTATCTTCAAGACCATAGCCACCAAGCACGGAATAACCTACTGTATGCGCATACCAATTTGTGTATGGATATGCGCGCACCTCAGTTCCATCCTCTCTTGTCTGCGTAGTCGCCACTACAACACCATCACTTGTAACAATATCGCCCTTTCGAATCAGCTGTGCCATATTTTGCTGTCTTGTATTATATTTACTTGAAAGAACATCATCCTTTCCTTTCACCTCAAAATAAATAAAATACAAAAGCATTGCACCAAGCAGTGATACTAAAATTGTACCTGCCACTTTAATTTCATGCTGGCGGCTTGTCGGCTTTTTTTCTTTTTTTACCCCTTTTTTAGTGGTGTTTTTTACTTTTTTCTGCGCCTTTGGTTCTTGTTTTATTTCTTCTTGTTTTATTTTTTCTTTTTTGATTTCTGGCTTTTGCTCCTGTTTCTCTGCAGCTGTTTCTTCATTCTTTTTTTCTGGTTTTACTTCTTCGTTTTTCTTTACAGCTGCTTCTTTCTCGTTAATAATGGACTCTTTCTTTGATTCTCTCAAGTCTTTCCACCTCATTCTGACGTTTGATATACAGTTCCTGCATGATTCCAAAAATAATAAATGTACTTAACACAGAGCTTCCTCCATAGCTAACTAGTGGAAGTGTTACACCTGTAAGCGGAATAAATTTAATTCCGCCTCCGATTGTCAAAAAGACCTGTGTGCCATATATGGCTGTAAGACCAATTCCAATCAGCTTATAAAATGGAAGATATAGCTCTGCTGCGACTGCAATAAACATTAACAGACATGCAATACAAATTAAAATCAGACAAATGCCAATGATACCGCCAAGCTCCTCGCAGACTGCTGTAAAGATACAGTCCATGATAACCTCTGGTGTTTTAGATGGCTGTCCTTTGTAAAGTCCCTGTCCGAACCATCCGCCTGTTCCAATTCCAAACAAGGAATTTCCAATCTGATTTCCTTTTCCGTAAAAATCAGCAAATGGATGAAGCCATGTCTGAACACGCACACGCACATGGGCAAACAGATAATACGCTGCGATGCAGGCAAAAAAGCCGGCAATCAATCCAATAAAAAGATAAGCTTTCTGTTTCGTTGCCACATATAACATCATCAAGTAAGAAACAAAGAAAATGAGTGCAGCACCAAGGTCTCTTGAAGCAACAAGAATTATTCCGTGAACTGCTGCGATTACTGCTGACAAGAGTACACGCTTTATATCTGTGCGCTCACGAAGCAGTACCGCAATCAGAAGTACAAAGCTTATCTTTACAAACTCAGACGGCTGAAAGCTGAAAAATCCCAGATTGATGTAAAGATTTGCACCTCTTGTAATTTTACCAAGCACAAGCACTATGCCAAGCATCAAAATACCGATGATGCCCATCACAATTGCCCAGTTACGTGCAGCCTTCAGTTTTGCAAACATTTTGGGAACTATTAGTGTAAGCACAGAGGAACCTACTACTATAATATACTGCTTTATTGACTGTTTTGGATTTAGCCTTGTAAGCAGTATAAAACCAATTGACAAAAACATAAGCATATGGCTTAGTAGCGCTAAATTTGCTTTTTTGTACATATGGCGGTATACAAGTAGATACACCATAAAATAAAGCATAATAGCTGCATAGTAGCCCACTATCAGTATGTTTCTCTCTTTCACTGCGATCACAGCAAAACCTAGTGTCAAAAATGAAAAGGTCAAAAGGTTCATTCCCCAATAACACCCTCTCATATTTTCAACACTCTTATATCGAAGTGACCAAAATGCCAGCACCGTATATAAGATCATCACAATGATCATCGAATATTTACATACACTCGTTAATAATGTTGTCATCTATTCTTCCCTTTCGTTGTCTAGTATACTGCTGACCCTCTTTTACTCAGCTCCTCTTTTATAATGACCGCGTGTTGTATTTTCAAGTTTTGCCGACGTCTTTCCTGTCTTAGCAAGCTCTTTGTATACAGCTAATACCTCTTCCATCTGCGTTTGTGTTTCTGTAGTAAAACTTAATCTTACACTGCGAAGCGAAAGTGTGCGCACAGACGACCACTGATCGGCCAGAGACAGCGGCAGACTGTTATAAATCACGTTATAACATTCCCTGCAATTATTTTTAACAGGAAAACGGTTTCTCATTCGGTCTACAAGTGTCAGTTCTACTGGCTGTTTTTTACATCCAATCGTATTTTTACAAATACACTGTGCAGACACCATCATTGGAAGCCTGCCATACACAATAAGTTCGCTTGTCAAATCTGCCGATGCTTCCAACTCTTTTCTATTTAGCTCAACAGAAAGCGTCCTGTATTGATTTCCCCATGAAGAAAGCTCCTTTGCAGCCTGTGTATTCCAGCTATACAAACTATGATCAGCTGATACCTTTCCTGGCAGCAGATACTTCTGCGCAAATAGCCACGCCTCCGGTGTAGAAGCCAAAATACCATCAAAGCCTGCAGCACTAATGATTTCTTTATGCTCTAAATACCATTGCTCATTCTCCTGACGAAAGACCTTTGGCAAATATAAGAAACACATTTTTCCTGCCCGGTGTGCTTTTTGCACGAATTTCTCATATTGATCTGGCTCACATATATGACTGTCAATTGTCACCTGACTAATCCAATCCTGCGATAAAAGCACTTCAAACTGCTCTTTTGTCTCAGCCGATGCATGCCAAATCAATGCTGTACCTTGCACATCTGTCACTGTCTTCTGTGCTTTCTCTTTGAAAGTCTCTCCTGATATGACAGATTCTCTGTGCCATACTTTAAGAAGCTCATCTTTGATTGACTGTACTCCTGCTCTTCTAAGCTCGTTTAGCACACAAATCTGGCAAAATGATGCTTCATCTGTCTCAATTATAAGAGACTCCCATGAAAAATCAGTATCGCCAAGCTTTTCCATTTGCTTTTGAATAGCTTCCTTTGTGAGCGGACGGCTTTTTGCTTCCTGCACCATGCCTGCACTGACAGTAACCTCTTTTTCCTTCATCTCGCCTGCATGACCATCTTCACACGCTGCAGCCGCAGTCACAGATAGTATAGCAGGTTTTCCCTGATAAATCTTTACCGTTCCTTTTATATTTTCTTTCAATTTTGTTCCAATATAGTCGGTACGGATCTTTTCAAGGAATACATCCTCTCCTGCACGAAAATCAGGTGCCGTATATGTTATCATGGAAGTGCCGTTATGTCTTGTATAATAGCCATCTGTAAATCCTTTTCTGTTAAACAGACCAAGCAAATGCTTCTTGTCTGCCTCAGACACACGATATGGTGCTTTGGGATTTGCCAGATAACGATCAAGATACTTGCGATAAATGCTGACTACACCTGCTGTGTACTCTGGCTTTTTCATTCTTCCTTCAATTTTAAGGGAATACACTCCTGCCTCTATAAGTTTGGGTAAAATTTCTATTGTACATAGATCCTTTGGACTTAAAATATAGCCCTTTTGCTGCGACAAAATCACTTTTCCATTTTGTTCAACACTATACGCCATACGACATGGCTGCGCACAGCGTCCTCTGTTGCCGCTTCGTCCGCCTGCAATACTTGAAAACAGACACTGACCTGAGTAGCAATAGCAAAGTGCTCCATGCACAAAGCTCTCAATCTCCAGATCACAGCTTTTATGAATGCTGCGAATCTCATTAAGTGAAAGCTCACGTGGTGTTACTATACGCGTTGCACCGAGTTCTTTTAATTTTTCTGCTGAAAGTTCTCCGCTCATTATCATCTGTGTGCTGGCATGAATCGCCAGATCCGGAAACCACTCACGCACACGGCGAAAGACACCAAAATCCTGCACAATCACTGCATCAAGTCCCTGGCGATAAAAAGGCAAAAGATACTCATACAGTTCATCCATTTCCTGTTCTTTTAATAACGTGTTGACAGTAAGATATAATTTTTTTCCATGCAAATGCGCATAATCAATCGCATCTAAAAGTGATTCACTCTCTGCATTGTCTGCATAGGCTCTCGCTCCAAAGCGGCTTCCTCCTATATATACAGCATCTGCACCTGCTGCAAAGGCCGCGTACATCGTCTCTACAGACCCGGCTGGTGCAAGCAGCTCTGCTATTTGTTTCATCTTTTATGCCTGCCTTTCCTTGTAAATTATCTTTAATTAATAACTATTGACTTAAAGCACAAAGCCCCGGCACACTGCCCGGGCTTTTCTATAGTTTATTTTTTCTTGTGTGCCGCTGCACTGTTTGCGAATGATCCATACGGCGGATATTGTTTTTTCTCTTGTGATGTCTGCGCGGTCTGTGTATTTTTTGCCTCTGTCTCTTTTGCTAACGACTGCAGATATGGACATACTGCCTGTGTCTTGGGCTTCTCCTGCAGCTGCTTTTTTAAGCTTGCTATTGTCATCTGCATATTGACCATCTCGCGCTTCATATTGTAAAATTCTGCTTCCTGCTGCTCGTACTTTCTTGTTGCTTCCTCTGCCTGCTGCTTCATGCGACAGTAATCATCTGCCATATTCATAAGCAAAATGATCTGGCGAAAAGCATTTGCCTGCTTGCTGTACGCTGACTGACGATGCAAAAGCTCCATTTTTTCATTAATATACTCTGCAAGCTCTCTTACGTAGGATGCGTCCTGATCGGTGCTGATCTTATACACCTTATCTTCTATTATAACATCTGTACTATTTTTTTCCATGTTCTTAAAACCCTCAAAAATCTCATACTTTAGGCACCGGTCTGTGAAGGTGCTCATAAGCTAAACGTGTGATTGCTCTTCCTCTTGGTGTACGCTCGATCAGTCCGTTTTGAATCAAATATGGCTCATAAACATCCTCAATCGTGCCTGAATCTTCGCCTAATGCAGCTGCGATTGTATCTAATCCCACCGGACCGCCGCCAAACTTGTCTGCAATTGTCTCTAAAATTGCGCGGTCTCCCTTGTCAAGTCCAAGGCGATCTACCTCAAGAAGATCAAGTGCATACTCTGCAACTTCTTTTGTGATAACACTGTCATAGCGTACCTGCGCAAAATCACGCACACGCTTTAACAGACGGTTTGCAAGACGCGGTGTTCCTCTTGAGCGGCGAGCAAGCTCTAACGCACCTTCTTTCTCAAGCGTAACATCCAGTACATTAGCAGAACGCTCAAGCACTTGCACAAGCTCATTTGTCGTATAAAAATCAAGCTTATGCACAACACCAAATCTGTCACGAAGAGGTGCTGTTAAAAGACCAACTCTTGTTGTTGCACCCACTAATGTAAATTTAGGCAGATCTAAACGGATAGAACGCGCTGTCGCGCCCTTTCCGATCATTATATCAATCTCAAAATCCTCCATTGCCGGATATAAAACTTCCTCGACCTGACGGCTCAGGCGATGAATTTCATCAACAAAAAGCACATCATTTTCAGATAAACTGTTTAAAATAGCTGCCATATCGCCTGGCTTTTCAATGGCTGGACCTGACGTAATTTTAATATTACTGCCCATCTCATTTGCAATAATTCCGGCAAGTGTCGTCTTTCCCAGTCCCGGAGGACCATATAAAAGCACATGATCTAGTGCTTCTTTTCTCTTCTTTGCTGCCTCTATATATACTTTCAAAATCTCCTTGGCTTTTTCCTGTCCGATATACTCTGACAGATACTGCGGCCTGAGATGGTTTTCCAGCACGTTTTCATTTTCTTCAAGCTGGGTCGTGATAATTCTTCTTTCCATGTTGTTCCTCTGTTCTTTTCTTCGCAGTTATTCGGCCAGATATACAGCAGACACTGCAGACACAATTTCTGACACCGCGGTTTTTACAATGTTTTCTTTAACGCAGCCTTAATTATTGCTTCTGTACTTAGTGTCTCAATATCCTTAACTCCAGAGACTGCTTTGACTGCCTCAGATGCACTAAAGCCAAGTGCTGTCAATGCCTCAATTGCCTCAGCACGATTTGCATTAGTTTTCGAATCCACAGCACCAGCTGAAACCATAGCAGACTGCTCTCCAAGAGTATCTGCAAGCGAAATTTTATCCTTTAACTCAAGAATCATTTTCTGAGCTGTCTTAATTCCAATGCCAGGTGCCTTTGCAATCGTCTTTGCATCCTGTGCATAAATTGCAAAACGAAGTGTGTCCATTGACAATGCTGACAAAATGCCAAGTGCTCCCTTCGGGCCAATACCGCTGACACCAATCAGCAGCTCAAACATTTCCTGTTCCTCTTTACTTATAAAACCATATAGCTGCATAGCATCTTCCTTCACATGAAGATATGTATACAGTTTAAATTCGCTATTCTTTGCCGGAAGGCGATTCAAAACAGTCTCCGGTACCCGGATACAAAAACCAATTCCGCCGCACTCAATTACCACGGCATCTGTGCTGTGTCCGGCATATATTCCTGAAATATAGGAAATCATTTCATTCTCCTTTAATACGCCCTCAAAACAAAAAGGCATGTTCGCTTTAGTATAACATGGAAAAAGGCACTTGGCAAGATGAAAGAAAAGACGTGTATGAGATAAAAATCCCAACACGTCTCTCTTACACTATATTAATTTACAGATTCGCATATGTTTACAGATGTGCAGCTTACAGATGCAATACACGTTCCTTAATCTCTTGTGTTCTTCCCTGATTCCAGAACTGAGTTCCGATGTAGCCGCATGTACGTCTTGCGACATTCATCTTATCCTGATTGCGGTTTCCACAATTTGGACACTCCCATACAAGCTTTCCGTCATCATCTGATACAATTTGTATCTCTCCATTGTAGCCGCATACCTGACAATAATCACTCTTTGTATTTAACTCGGCATACATGATATTTTCATAAATATATTTCATGACAGAAAGAACAGCATCGATATTGTTCTGCATGTTTGGAACCTCAACATAGCTGATTGCACCACCTGGAGACAGCTTCTGGAACTGTGACTCGAACTTCAGCTTATCAAATGCATTGATCTTTTCTGTTACATGAACATGATAGCTGTTTGTGATGTAATTCTTATCTGTGATTCCAGGAATCAGTCCAAAACGCTTCTGCAGACACTTTGCAAACTTATATGTAGTGGACTCAAGCGGTGTTCCATACAAGCTAAAATCAATGTTATGCTCTGCCTTCCACTTTGCACATGCATCATTCATATGCTGCATAATCTCAAGTGCAAATGGAGTTGCCTGAGGATCAGTATGGCTTGTTCCTGTCATGTACTTAACACACTCGCACAAACCGGCATAGCCTAAGGAAATTGTAGAATAGCCATTATACAACAGCTTATCGATTGTCTCGCCCTTCTTTAAACGAGCCAGTGCACCATACTGCCACAAAATCGGTGCAACATCAGACGGTGTTCCCTTTAAACGATTATGTCTGCACATTAATGCACGGTGACACAGTTCAAGACGCTCATCAAAGATCTTCCAGAAACGCTCCTTATCCTTTCCTGATGAACATGCAACATCAACAAGATTGATTGTGACAACACCCTGATTGAAACGGCCATAAAACTTTGGCTTATTATTTTCATCATGATATACAGTCAGGAAGGAACGACATCCCATACATGGATAGCAGTTTCCATCTTTGAGTTCCTTCATAACCTTCTCGGAAATATAATCTGGAACAAGTCTCTTCGCTGAACACTCTGCAGCAAGCTTTGTCAGATAATAATACTTGCTGTCCTCGTGAATATTATCCTCTTCGAGTACGTAAATCAGCTTAGGGAATGCCGGTGTAATCCATACACCCTTCTCATTCTTGACACCTCTGATACGCTGATGAAGCATCTCCTCAATAATCGCTACAAGATCCTCTCTTGTTTGACCTTCCGGTACCTCATCAATATACATAAATACTGTAATAAACGGTGCCTGTCCATTTGTTGTCATAAGCGTGATAACCTGATACTGAATTACCTGAACACCACGGTTAATCTCTTCCTTTACACGCTTTTCTGCGATAAGATTGATCTGCTCCTCTGTTACCTGGATTCCTGCTTCTTCCATCTCCTTGCGAACCATACGACGGAATTTCTCACGGCTGATCTGTACAAAAGGTGCAAGATGTGCCAGTGAAATACTCTGTCCGCCATACTGTGAGCTGGCTACCTGTGCGATGGCCTGTGTTGCAATGTTACATGCAGTTGAAAAGCTCTTTGGCTTTTCAAGCATAGTCTCACTGATTACAGTGCCATTTTGCAGCATGTCCTCAAGATTAATCAGACAACAGTTGTGCATGTGCTGTGCATAATAATCTGTATCATGGAAATGAATGATTCCAGCATCATGCGCCTCCACAATATCCTCTGGCAGCAAAAATCTTCTTGTAAAATCCTTATTTACCTCACCTGCAATGTAGTCCCTTTGTACACTGTTTACAGTCGGATTCTTATTTGAGTTTTCCTGCTTTACCTCTTCGTTGTTGCACTCAAGAATACTCTTGATACGTTCATCAGTTGTATTGTGTGTTCTGGCTAACTCGCGCTCATAACGATACCTTACATAATTTCGCGCTACAGAGAAGGCCTGCTCACGCATAATGGCATTCTCCACAAGATCCTGTATTTCTTCCACGTTTAAGGAACGATTCACTGCAAGGCACTGCTTCTCTACTTTTTCCACAATATGAGCGATCTGATGATGGCTCAGTCTTTCAGCCTCAACCACGCTGTCATTGGCCTTTTTCACGGCCTGTGCAATCTTATTTGCGTCAAAGATTGCCTCTGCTCCGCTTCTTTTAATAATCTTCATTATGCAGCCCCCTTAATCAAGTTGTTCCTCACCATTATACAACATCTTGTGCTTTTGTCAATGTATTTATACTGTATTTGGTGTCTATCGAATTCACAATTGTAGTGGGAGCTTTTGCAACTTTGAAAAAATTTTTCCAGTTTTTTCACACAATACAAACCTGTGTTCCCTATATCGACAAAATATTATGATGTCTTTAGGGAACTTTTGTCATATCGTCTGACTATACTTTCTGTGTCCTTGAAATGAAAGACTTTCGATAATCGCTCGGTGAGCATCTCATCACCTGATGAAATACCTTTCCAAAATAGGCAGGATTGGAAAATCCAACCATCTGGGCAATCGATGTGATGCTGTCTTCTCCCTTGATCAAAAGGGGCAGACTTTTCTCAATGCGGTATTCCAACAAATATTCAAATATCGTCTGATTCATATGACGCTTGAAAAAACGGCAGCATTCACTCGCGCAGATATTAACATTTTCTGCGATAGCTCCAAGAGTCACATGCTCATGATAATGCTCCTGCAAATAAGTAATCGTCTTTCTAAGACGCTCAATATCTTTGTACTGAGCCGATGGATCTGGCGAAATTTCACTCCATACGTTTGTATACAATGTATTCCATATTTGCAAAAGTGTCTGACAAATTACAAGCTCAAATCCTGGCAAATGACCCTCATAATCTGTCACAATTGTTTGAATCAACAAAAGTATCTGTTTTTGCCACTCAGTATCTGGCACAAGATGTAGTCCTCCAAGCAAATCATTTCTTGTTACAGGCTCTACATATTTTTTGTCAACTGCACTTCCCTCAAAGCCATAAATCATTCGCGGATGAAATGTAACGGAAAGATAACGGCAGTCTCCCTGATTCAACATATGACCAGTGTGAAGTGCATTTGCATTGCAAAAAAGTCCTTCTCCTGCCTTAAGGCAATATACAGTGTCATTTACCTGATATTCGATTTGTCCCTCCTCAATATAGGTTAATTCTACCTCCGGATGCCAGTGCCAGGCAAATGCGCCTCTCTCGTAATCAGACAACACTTCATGGCTGACAAACACTGGAAATTCATAGCTTCCGTGAAACTTCAGCTCTTTTTTCTCATTATTAATTTTTAATTGCATAGAAACCTCAAGATACTTATAATTTTTTCGAAAATAGTTGTTGCCATACCATTCCTCTCTCATTATAATTGTAAGTAGAGGAAAGTCAAGACGATTTCCAAATGCACGTTAAGGCAATCGGCTAGCGCTGCGGCCAAAATTGTCTGTACGCCTACTCAATATTTTATTACACACGATACTACTATTTATTATTTATCGCAGCGCAGAAATGGGGTTATCATGAAGATTTTAGTTACCGGTGGCGCCGGCTATATCGGCAGCCATACCTGCGTCGAACTGTTGAACGAGGGATATGAGGTTGTCATCATGGACAACCTGTACAACGCCAACATTAAGGCCGTTGAACGCATCGAGCAGATCACTGGAAAGAAGGTTACTTTCTACCAGACTGACATGTTAGACCGTGAGGGTGTAAAGGCAATCTTCGATAATGAAAAAATTGACGCAGTCATCCACTTTGCAGGTCTCAAGGCTGTCGGCGAATCTGTTGTAAAGCCAATCGAGTACTACACTAACAACATGTCCGGCACACTGATTCTGTGTGATGAGATGCGCAATCACGGCGTTAAGAACATTATCTTTAGCTCTTCTGCTACTGTATATGGTTCTCCAGCTGAGATCCCGATTACTGAAAACTGCCCGAAGGGTACTGCAACTAACCCATATGGCTGGACCAAGTGGATGCTTGAGCAGGTATTAACTGATATTCACACTGCTGACCCAGAGTGGAATGTAATCCTGCTTCGCTACTTCAATCCAATCGGTGCTCATAAGAGCGGCCTGATCGGTGAGGATCCAAAGGGTATTCCGAACAACCTGCTTCCATATGTTGCTCAGGTTGCAATTGGAAAGCTTCAGTGCATCAACGTATTCGGAGATGACTACGATACACCAGACGGAACCGGTGTTCGTGACTACATTCATGTAGTAGACCTTGCAAGAGGCCATGTAAAGGCAATCCAGAAGTTAGCCGACAAAGACGGTGTTAACATCTACAACCTTGGTACTGGAAAGGGCTACAGCGTTCTTGATGTCATCCATGCATTCGAGAAGGCATGCGGCAAAAAGCTTCCGTATGTGATCAAACCTCGCCGTGCTGGTGATATTGCAACCTGCTACTCTAAGTGCGATAAGGCTGCCGCCGAGCTTGGCTGGACTGCACAGTATGACATTGATGAGATGTGCGCAGATTCCTGGAACTGGCAGACAAAGAATCCAAACGGATATAATGACTAATTTTACAAAAAGAAGGACCAATGGCTTTTTGCCAAAGGTCCTTTTTTTGTAACTATTTAAAGTCATATAGAATTGCTTGCTGTTAGTTGTCTCTTACAGTGCAGCAATTGCATCTGTCAGTGCCTTGATCTGCGCATCATTTGTTGCCCAGCTTGTGCAAAAACGAACAATCGATTTGCCATCTTTTGCTTCTCCCCAATATTCAAAGGCAAAATCTTTCGCCAGTGCTTCTTTTTGTGCATCTGTTAAAATCGGAAACTGCTGATTTGTCATAGAGCTTCCATACATGGAAATTCCTTTTTCCAAAAACGCCTCACGCAGAGTCATTGCCTTTTTTACAGCCTCGCCGCAAATCGCTTCATACAAACCGTCTGTAAACAGCGTATCAAACTGAATGCCTAACAGACGACCCTTTGCAAACATGCCGCCGCGCTGCTTAATCATATAGCGAAAATCCTTTTTAAGTGATTCCTTTAAAATGACAACGGCCTCACCAAAGAGCGCACCGCACTTTGTTCCGCCTATATAAAATACATCACAAAGATTAGCAAGCTCTGGCAGTGTAACATCACATGCCGGACTCTGTAAGCCATAGCCAAGGCGTGCACCGTCAATAAAAAGCGGCATATCATGTGCTTTGCAGACTGCATATATATCAGTCAGTTCCTGCTTGCTGTAAAGTGTTCCGCTTTCAGTCGGAAATGAAATATATACCATACCTGGCTGTACGATATGCTCACGGCTGCCGTCTTCATAATGCTTCTTCACAGTCTCCTCAATCTGAGCTGCTGTAATCTTTCCATCCTCTGATGAAAGTGCCAATACCTTGTGACCAGTTGCCTCAATTGCTCCAGTTTCATGGCACGCAATATGACCTGTATCCGCACAGATTGCGCCCTGCCACGGCTTTAACGCTGCCGCGATGACAGTCATATTAGTCTGCGTTCCGCCAACAAGAAAATGCACATCGGCATCTGGTCTTCCAACCGCCTTTTTAATCTTTTCTCTTGCACTCGCACAGTACGGATCCATGCTGTATCCTACCGTCTGCTCCAGATTTGTCTCATTAAGTCTTTTTAAAATGGCTGGATGACAGCCCTCCTCGTAATCACACTGAAAATATATCATGAATTTTCCTCAAATCTTTTATTTTTTTCTATCAAATAAAGTAAAACACCACATTTGTAAAACTATATTTGTGAATATTTTATTTTATCGCAGTAAGTTTGCTGACTTTGATGGGATCACAATCTTACCATCCTCTACGACCACTGCGCCGCCAATCTCATAGAGAGTTTCTTTCCAATCACCCGGCACATTCAAAACAGCCTCACGATCGGCAGGATTTACGACAACCAAAATTTTCTCATCGGCACTGCTTCGAATATACGCAAGCGGTGATCCATCTGCTCCATCTGATACAAACTCAATATTGCCATCACTTAACAAAGCACTGTGCTCTCTTCGAAGCGCAATCAGCTTTTTCACCTCGTAATACAGAGAATTTGGATCCTTCATCTGATCCTCTACTGTCGGACTGTTTGGCTTGTCATCAGTCGGAATATACAGTTTTTCTGGTGACGCATTGCTAAAGCCAAAATTCACCTCGTGATTCCACTGCATTGGAGAACGGGAACCAGTACGGTTGTAGCCGCCCTCAACTGATACCAAATTTTCAACATAGCGAAGACCAATCTCATCTCCATAATAGATAAATGGTGCACCTGGCATCGTCAAAAGAAATGCAAATGCCACCTTTAACTCATCGCCATGCAAGGTTCTCGCCAGACGATCCATATCATGGTTTCCAGATGGAATACAGATTAATCCCTTCTCTCCTGCCTTTTTGCGGCTCTCCTTATAATTTTCTACAAAAGCTGCTGCGCTACCCTTTCCTCTAGAGGAAAAATACGGTTCCTCACAGCGAAACAGATCATTGTAGTGAGATGGTCCAAAGTGCAGCAAAAAGTCCATATCAAAACCTGCCTGAAGTGACTTATCCGGCTCACCCCACTCTGATACCATCGCTGCCTCTGGAAATTCTTTATCAAGGAACGGACGAATGGTCTGCCACAGGCGAATAGTTCCAAGTCCATCAGGGTCATTTTTTACAAGTGAGCCTGCCATATCGACACGGAAACCATCGCAGCCCATCTGAAGCCAAAAGCGCATGACCTTTTCCATCTCAGCAATTGTTGCCTTTGGTCCCTCTGCATCCATTGGCTGCTGCCACGGGCGCTCACAGATATAATGACCATAATTTAATGCCGGCTGGTGGGAAAAGAAATTTACCACGCAACAACCGTCTCTGTCCGAAATACCCTTGATCGAGGCAATTCCCTCTGGCTGCTCCCAGATATTGTCTGTCCAGATATAGCGATCGGTATATGGATTTTTCTGTGCCTTAAGTGATTCCTTAAACCACGGATGTTCTACTGACGTGTGCCCAGGAACCAGATCCAGAAGAATATACATTCCCCTCTTGTGAACCTCATCAAACAGTCTCTTCAAATCCTCATTGGTTCCATAGCGTGGTGCTGCTGTGTAATAATCGGACACATCATAACCAGCATCGCCAAATGGAGATTCAAAGCATGGATTCATCCAAATCGCATTGCAACCCAACTCCTTAATATAGTCTAGATGATCAATGATTCCCTGAAAATCACCGATTCCATCTGCGTTGGTATCCTGAAAAGACTGTGGATAAATCTCATAGAAAACTGCATCTTTCAACCACTCTGCCATACTTCCTCCTTCTTGACTGTTATACAGTCAATTTTGTATTTTAAGTCAATTTCAGTTTTTATTCTACTTCGCTGTACGCGATCTGTCAATTTTCTATTTCATTTTTTAACTTCTTGATTTTTTTTGTGATAAGGCGTACACTTATTCTACTGATACGAAAGGTAGGTTTGTTATGTCAACAAAAAAGATTACACTTCCAACACATTTTATTGACTTACATTTACATCTTGACGGTGCAATTACACTAGATATTGCAAAAGTACTTGCAAAACTTCAAAATCAGACACTTCCCGCTTCCTCTGATGCCGAGCTTTCTAAGCTTTTAAGCATCCCTCCTGATTGTGAGGACTTAAACGAATATTTGCGCCGCTTTGATCTTCCAATCTCACTGTTACAGACAAAGGAAAGTATCAGCGAGGCTTTTTATCTGGTTCAAGAGAAATTGATTGCGCAAAATGTTATCTATGCAGAGCTTCGCTTTGCCCCTCAATCTTTCATGCAAAGAGGCTTAAGTCAGCGTGAAGTTGTAGAAGCTGCCCTTGATGGACTTTCTCGGTCTCATCTTTCTAGCAGCATCATTCTCTGCTGCATGCGTGGACTGGAACGTGAAAAAGCCAATCTGGAAACAGTTCAGCTTGCAAAAGAATATCTGACAACTCACGATGGCATTACTGCACTTGACCTTGCCGGTGCAGAAGGCTTGTTTGCGACAAGCGATTATAGAGAACTATTTGCACTTGCATCAAAGCTAGACGTGCCATTTACACTGCATGCCGGAGAAGCTGCCGGTGCCGACAGTGTGCGCTGTGCAATTGAGATGGGTGCCCGTCGCATTGGCCATGGTGTGCGCGCCTTTGAGGATGATGCACTTTTGTCACTTTTAAAGGGAAATCAGATTCCTCTTGAACTTTGCCCCACCAGCAACCGCCAAACGAAGGTTGTTTCTGATATGAAGACCTATCCGCTCTCAGATTTTGTAAAGCGGGAACTGGCAGTCACCTTAAATACCGATAATCCAGCGATCTCAAGCACAACGATTGCAAATGAGTTTGCCTACGCCCAGTCTCTTGGCATCACACTTGCACAGGAAGAAAAGATGCTTTTAACCGCTGTAGATGCCGCCTTTACAGACAAGGCTACAAAAGATAAATTAAAACAGTTGCTTTGCAAATCCAATTCAATTGAATCAATTTGATAAAGAAAAAATATCGACTTCCAATTATGATATCTAACGATTGGAAGCCGGTATTTTTCATTTTAAGTATTGCTAATATCACTTATTTACTTTTCGGTTTTACTCGTGTCGCAGTGCCTCAATTGGGTTTAGATTTGCCGCTGAAATGGACGGCAGTAAACCAAAGACAACTCCAATCAGTGTAGAAAATCCAACTGATACTACGATGGATGTACCATTGATTGCAACTGGTGTAGAGGACATCTTGGAGATGACCTCTGCAAGTCCGATTCCTGCTGCTACACCCAAAAGTCCGCCCATACTGGTAAGGATTGCCGCCTCGGTTAAAAACTGTCCGAGGATTCTGCCCTTCTTGGCTCCGATTGCCTTCTTTAAACCAATCTCCTTTGTACGCTCCGTAACAGATACAAGCATGATATTCATGACACCAATTCCTCCGACAAGAAGGGATATGCAGGCAACCCAGATTAACATACTGTTAGTAGAGCTTTGCATATCCTGCAGCTGCTTTGCCTGCTGCATCAGATCCTCTGAGCGATATGTAATACTTGAATCAGACACATTCATGTTCTGGTTCATGATATTTGCTGCAGCCTTTCCTGCTGCCGCCATCTCATCTGCTCCGCTTGCCTGCAAAACAAGATTCTGCGCTTCGTCAAACTTATAGATTGTTCCCCATACGCCCTTTGGAATATAGATATTACCACTTGAGGAACCACCCTGATAATATGTCCAGTATTCTTCCTCTGAGTTAATAACAAGTTCGCTTTGGCCAACCTGCGTACATACACCCACTACTGTAAATGGTTCTCCATATATCTCAATTGTTTTTCCAATTGGATCTTCATCTGGAAACAATGTACGCAAAACTGACTCATCGATAACTGCCACCTGACGCTTTTTTTTGCTGTCCTCCTGAATAATTTCACGCCCCTGCATTATCTGATAGCCTGCCGTGCCAAAATAATATTGATCAATGCCAAGCACCGTACAACTACTTAACGACTGCTTATTATAAAAAACAACACTATTATACTCGGAACGCACCTGATAAAATGCAGCACGCAGCACGTTTGGAATTTGCAGAATCTCCTGACGCGTATCCTCATCAAAAAGCGGCACACCCTCTGGTGATGGATTCCATGTGCTGATCTCATATGTGTAATCATCCTGTGACAGCTGAACCTTTACCGTATGACGATTATTGCCCATCATGTTCTGCTTGATTAATTCATTTGTTCCTTCTATGGTAGAAACAATCGCAATAATGGCTGCAATACCTATGATAATGCCAAGCATTGTCAGAAATGAACGCAGTTTATGTGACCAGATTCCCTGAAAGGATAATCGTATATTTTCAAACATTTACTGATCCACCTCCCCATCATCTGCCATGCTTGCATTGTACATTATGCCATCATCTGCCATACTTGCATCGTACATCATTCCATCATCTGCCATACTTGCATCGTACATCATTCCATTGTCATACATGCTTGCATCCATATCCGGATCCATACCTGGCTCCATCTGTCCATTGCTGTCATCACCATACTCACTTGTTGTCTTAACACCTTCCTTTACAGTCTTTCCAAATGGTACTGCAATCATATCATCATTTGTTAATCCTGATTTGATCTGGTAATAGCTGCCATACAGACTCTTTCCAATCGTGACATAGCGCTTTTCAAGAAGACCAGTCTGCTGATTTTTCGCATAGACAAAGTAACGATTATCTTCTTTCTTGACATACATCTGACTTATATAAAGAGAATCAGAATCACCCTGAGTCGTCAGGCTGATATCAACATAAGCGCCATTTGTAAGTCCCTTTCCATCCTCTGGCGTAATATATGCTACAAACGGATAATATGAAAGATTTGGATTCTGTGAACCTCCCATCGTATTTGTAGTTGGATACTCAGAAACTTCTGTTACTACCGCTGTACAGAAAATTGATGAATCATTCACCCAGCTGTTGCATGAAATATTCATTCCCGGCACAAAAGTATCAAGAAGATCCTCTGTGACAGTTCCCTGAACATAATATCCTTCGCCTCCGTTAATAACGGCAAACGGCTTCGAATAATCAATATCATCCATATTTTGCAGCTCTTCTACTGTTCCCTTTACGGTACTGCAGATAGTTGCGCTTTTTGCCAGCTCTTTTTGCTGCTTTGCATATTCAAGCTCTAACTTTCTGCGCTCCAAATCCATATCACGCAGACTCTCCTTCTGAGACTGAATCTCCTTCGCAAGTTCTTCTGCTGTGTAGCCGCTAAAATCCTCATTCTGGAATGTTGGAAGTGAGATATCGGCTGGTGCGGATCCATTACCGTCTCCATCTCCACTGCCCGCCGCCGTCAGTGTATGACGTACAGATGCTGTTGCCAGCATTGCCGTGCGCTCCTCTGTGATATTATATGCGCTCTGTGTGCCAGACTCTGTCGATGGTTCTGAAGATGGCATTGTTGGCTGCACATAATTAGGATTTGCCTCTGTCTTTGTTGCACCACACACACTGCACTGGTAATAATTCCACGGACTTGTCGTGCCGCCATCATAATACAATACGTATTGATGTGCATTTGGATCTGGGTCAGTCTGCTGCGTTTCAATCACACCACATACTGAACATTGTCTAACAAGATAACCCTTTGTCACGCATGTTGCAGGGTTATTTACAATATCCACAAATATATGATCTACCTTTTCACCCTCCTGCACAATGTAGCCATCACCACATCCGTCGCAGCGATATGTTACAATTGACGGCGACAAACATGTGGCCTCTGTGCGGCTTTCTTCTATATAATTATGTGTGTGAATAATCGGCTTATCATCCTCAGAAAGAATCATCTTTGATAAGTCAAGATCATACGCCGGCATTCCACTCTCATTATAAAAACGAATTGTTGCATATTTTTTCTCGCTTACAAGCTTACGGATCAGTGCATTATCAAGCTTTGCATCAGCACCGCAAAGGAACAAATATGGTGACTGCTTACTTCCATCACCGCTTGTTGCCTGCTCTACTTTTGTAATTTCCTTTCCAATCAGCTGTTCTCCATTTGCGCCTGTCGGATCAGGTGCCGTGGTCGGTTCTGGCGTTGATTCCTCACTTGGCTGCGTACTCGGATTTTCTGAACTTGACTGCTCTGGACTAGATTCCTCTGCACTTGACTGATCTGCAGACGATTCTGAAGATGAGCTTTGAGATGGACTTTCCGAAGACGGTTCTGTACCTGTCGTCTGCTCTGCACTCGTCTGCTCACCGCTTGACTCCTCTGGCTTTGTTGGCTCTTCACTGCTTGATTCCTGTGATGAGGTCGGCTGCTCCGAAGAACTTTCCTGCGCAGATGAACTCTCGTTCTCGGATGAACTTTCTTTTTCACTTGAGCTTTCTTCTTCGGATGAACTCTCTTTTTCACTTGAGCTTTCTTCTTCGGATGAACTTTCTTCCTCACTTGAGCTTTCTTCTTCAGATGAACTCTCCGTTGGCTCTTCCCAGCCCGGATCCCATCCTGGATCCCAGCCTGGATCAAAATCGCCTGGATTAAACGGTGCTGCCGGTGTTGTCTTCTGCAATTTGTCTAACCGTTTAAAACCCTCTGAAATCTCAAGAACTTTTTTCTGAATCTGAATATCAAGATCCTGCAAATTCAAATTGTCCATTGTTGTGTCCATCTTTAAAATAGGATCACCAATATTTACATTGTCGCCTTTTTTCACTAAGACCTCTGAAATTTTCTGTGAGGTCGTAACACTTATTTGCTGGCGCTGATTATTGACAACCTGTCCATACATATACATATCAGAACCATAATCAGATGTCGATATGCTACTGACAGGAACAACTTTTACATATGTATTTGCCTGCTTATTTTTTTGATACACATATACACCGGCTCCGCAGCTTCCTACTATCAGCGAAGGTACCAGAATATAAACTGCTAATTTTTTCATACTGCCCTCCATTTGCCATATCTTATGATGTTGGGGTCAAAAGGTATTTTACCCCCAACTGATACCTACGAATTGCTCCGTTGCGATGCAACTTTCGCAATTCTAAAAACATTCGGATTCGCTGATTTTCTTTGAAAATCGCTGCATCCTCATGTTTTTGCGGGTCCCAAGCTCAAAGCCTTATCGTGCAAGCACGAACGGCTTTTGGAGCTTTTGACCCTAGTATCATCTTATTATTGTTCTGCAATCTGTCCATCGCGGATGTGAATGACACGCTGCGCATGTGATGCAATTTCTGAATCATGTGTAATCATAATAATTGTTACACCTTCCTCGTGAAGACTCTGAAAAAGCTCCATAATCTGTGCACCAGACTTGGAATCAAGCGCACCAGTCGGTTCATCCGCAAGCAAAATTTTGGGATGATTGGAAATGGCTCTTGCAATAGCTACTCGCTGACACTGTCCACCTGACAGCTGTGTCGGTTTATAATTCATACGATCTTCTAGTCCGACACGCTTTAGCGCCTGCGCGGCAATCTCCTTTCGCTTTCGCTTTGGTATTCCTGCATATGTCAGCGGAAGACACACATTTTCAAGTGCCGTCTGCTTCATCATCAAAAAGAAACTCTGAAATACAAATCCAATCGTATTTAAACGCACAGTTGAAAGTGCATTGTCTTTATATTTTAAAATGTCCTTTCCATCCAGGTAAAAGCTTCCTGAAGTTGGCTTATCCAGGCATCCGATAATATTCATTAATGTTGATTTTCCGGAACCTGACGGTCCCATGATTGCCACATACTCGCCTTCCTCTACACTAAAATTGACATTTTTTAAGACGGGCATTTCCTGCTTTCCCTGAAAATAACTTTTATTTATATCTTTTAGCTCTAACAGCATACTGCCTGCCCCCTTACTCCATCACATTCATCGCACCGGCATTTCCTGCATCGCCCTGATTTTCACCATTCTCCATGCTGTCCGGCAAAATAGCCTCCATACCTTCCTGTGTCAGCTCATCTGGAAAAGCAATATAGTCATTCTCTGTCAGTCCATCAAGAATCTGGTACTCAAGCATTTCCTCATCAATCTCTCCAACACTTATCTCTTTCTTGCAGACCTTTTGATTGTCATCACAGCTCCACACATAGTAAGTATTCGTCTCATCATCTGATACTACATAGTAGTTTGGAATCCAAAGACCTGTCTTTTCCTCTGTTTCTCCGGTATCCTCCTCCATGATTACATGCTGTCCAAGCATCAGATCCATTGCCTCATTGACAGTCACATAGAAGTGATACTTGCTGCTCTCTGCTGAGGAATCAGAATAACCGTTATTATTATTATTATCTGTTGCCGGCTCTGTCTCTATTTTGCTTACAACACCAGTATATATTTTATCCTCATCAGCTCTTGGACGAATTACCATCTGCTCACCCACATATAAGCTGTAAATATTCATTTCATTGCATGTTCCCTTAATTCTATAATCACCAGTAGCCAGAATTGTCATAAAGGCATTTGAACCAGAAGAACCATAATTATATGAATCACCGCTGCCTGATGAATCAGAATTGATACTCTTTATAATACCGTCAATATCTGAATAGACAACTGCATTATCAACGTTTTTCTCCAGCTGTGCACGCTCTAGTTGCTTGACACTAATATTATATTCCTGCTTATGAATTGAATTTTGTGCTGAAAGAATCTGAAGATTATACGCCTGCTTCTCAGACTCCTTTGCCTTAGATGCCTGCACATTCAGCTCATTTAACTGTTGGTTCATCGTCTGGAGTGTATTATTCATCTCCTCTAATTCCAGATCAGCCTCCAGAATCTTTTGCTTCATTGCCTCAACATCATAGGAAAACAGAGGATCACCCTTTTTCACTTCATCGCCAACTTCTACAAAAGTCTCCTTGAGCTGCTTATCGGAATCAAGCTTTATATCCTTTGACTCCTGCGGATCTACAACACCGACAAGGCGCGTCTTTATGCCAAGTGCGCCCTGATCCATAATATCAGATACCTTGCTCATATAAACAGATCCTTCTGCTGACTCTGCAGATGCCAATTTTTCCTGATTATA
>ERZ837910.1788-NODE-1788-length-28362-cov-14.357862_pt1 | contig 28362 bp, 24 predicted proteins | sample MGYA00519940_ERZ837910 | MGnify/ENA primary metagenome ERZ837910 (study PRJEB31850, sample SAMEA3708825) | human gut metagenome | biome: human gut; feature: human-associated habitat; material: faeces | place: China | collected 2014 ... | reverse complement strand
ATGTGCGTCAGAAAAATACTTCTCGGCCGCCAGTGTGTCCGAAGGACGCGCGCAGCGGCTGCATCCTCTTGGCAGAAAAATCGTCAGATTTTTCGTCAGTTAAGCTTACACCATGATCTTCCGTGCCATTTCCTCGCTGATAGCCACGCGGGATTCCTTGACCTTGACGATCACGTTGCCGCCCAAGGAGCTGATAAGTGTTACCTCGCCGCCCGCTACAAAGCCCAGATTTTCCAGATGCCTGCGCACCTCGTCATTTCCGCCCACATGGTGGATGATCTGTTCCTCTCCCACGTTGGCCAATGTCAACGGCATCATACGCTTCCCTTCTTTCTGTCGGAGCTTTCTATTAGCATGAGCTAACCTTCCCGTCAAAAAAATAGTTAGCCCTTTCTAACCACGCCAATATTATAGTTAGCGTGAGCTAATTTGTCAACAGAAAATTTACATTTTTTTGTCGAAAAAAGGATTTCATCCACTTGCCCACCGTCCGCCGCGCTGCGGAGACTTATATTTGTGCATTTTCTACGACGCAGCAACGAAAAAAGAGGAGGAACTACGTCCTCCCCTCTCAGCTTGTCAAAAAAGTCCCACATGGAACTTTTTTGACCGCGCTTTCCGCCGAGCATTTTGAACTCGTTCAAAATGCTATCTTCCGAAAACCTTGCTATAGCAAGGTTTTCGGCGGCGGTTTATTTTACCTGAGGCGGGCCTTGCCCCCTCAAACTCCCCCGCTGCTCACTTATCGAAACGTACAGCATAGTTTTTCGACAGACTGAGGGGAGGAACTACGTCCTCCCCTCTCCTTATATTATATCCAGCGCTCCAGCGTGACGGACAGCCGTCCCTTGCGGGTGGTGCCGCCCACCTGTGCCAGCGCCGCCTTGCCCAGTCCCCGCACGGCGATGCGGTCGCCCTGCTGTAATTGCCGGTCGCCCTTGAGACACACCAGATCGTTGACGGCTACCCTTCCGGCGGCGATCAGCTGTCCGGCAGGCCCTCGCGCCAGCGAAAAGGCCGACCCCACCAGACAGTCCAGCCGCAGCGAGGGCACCGTGTCCCTGATCTCCCGCTTTTCCACCGCCGGGCGCTGCACCTCCGCCAGCGGGATCACCGACAGGTGCAGCTTCGTCCGGCCCGCGCTGTCCCACTGCTCCAGCAGGTAGGGCAAGATCTGCCGCGTCACCAGAATGTCGCACTGTCCGGCAGAGACATAGATATCCCCCACCGTTTCCCGCTTGATGCCCGCGCCCATAAGGCTGCCCAGAAAATCCCGGTGGGTCAGTGCGTCCTTCTCATAGTACACGGCCCGCACGGCAGCCGCCGGGCCGTCCTCCGAGGTCAGATAGTCCTCCGGCAGATACTCCGGCACGTAGCAGGCCATGCAGCGCTCCGCCCCGTCGCAGCCGCCGAAAAACACCAGCGGCACATGGGGCAGCAGCTTCTTCACCATGGCCTGCTCACGGGGCGAGAGAAACGCCGTGCAGCTGAAGATCTCCCGCTCCGCCCCGTGGTTCAGCTTATCGTAGAGTCGGGCCAGCAGCAGCCGGTCCTCCTCCGTTTCCGCCGCCGCGGCGATGCAGCGCTGTTTGTCCATACCGTGTTCCTCCCCTGTTTTCTTCTGCCGCTATTATAGCCGCCCGTCCCCCTGTCCGTCAAGGCCGTCCCGCCTCCTCCGCGCCGCGAAAAAAATCTGGGACGGGGGCTTGACAAACCGGCGGCCGCTATAATATAACACCGTAACATAACGCCGTTATATGGAGGATTCCTCATGGGAGAAACAAACAGCTCCACGCTGGAGCGGATCCACGCCGCCGCACAGGCGGAGTTTTTGAAAAAGGGCTATCAGGGCGCGTCGCTGCGGAACATCGTCAAGACCGCCGGCGTCACCACCGGCGCGATGTACGGCTACTACGACAGCAAGGAAGCGCTGTTCGCCGCGCTGGTGGACGAGTCCTACCGCCACGTGCTGGACACCTACCGGGCCGCCGTGTTCGGCTTCGAGGCGCTGCGTCCCGAGGAGCAGGTGGCCCAGATGGGCGACGTGGGCAAGAACTGCATGCGGGAGCTGCTGACCTACATGGACGCCCGGCGTCCCATCTTTCACCTGATTCTGGAGCGGGCCGAGGGCACTCCCTACGCCGCCCTGATCGACCAGATGGTGACGCTGGAGGTGGAAGCCACGGAGCGCTACACGCAGGTGCTGCGGAGCATGGGCAAGACCGTGCCGGACATCGACCGGCGGCTGGAGCACATGTTGGTGACGGGCATGATGAATGCCTATTGCGAGATCATCATTCACGACATGCCCATCGAGGATGCCCAGCGGTACAGGGAGGAGCTGGGCGACTTCTACACGGCGGGCTGGCTGAAAATTATGGGGCAGTGATGCTCTATAATTTTTCACCAGCGGTTAGCGGTTACTAACTTAAAGAAAAGAGGTCATTGTATGGAAGCGAAAAAGAAAAGCTGGACAAGCGCCCTTTTCGCCTACGCGTAGGGGGAGAAAAGCAGGCTGCTCCTGTCGGTCGTCCTGTCGGTGCTCAGCGTCATGCTGGGGCTGGTGCCCTTCTACTGTATGTACCGGCTCATCTGCCTGATGGCGGCGGGAACGGCCACGGCGGTGCTGGCGGTGAAGTGGTGCCTGCTGGCGCTGGCGGCCTATGCCGCCAAGGTGGTGCTGTTCGGCCTGTCCACCGGCACGTCCCACGCCATGGCGTACACCATTCTGGACGAGGCCACCGCCAGCATCGACCCGGAGAACGAGCACCTGATCCAGCAGGCCATCTCCGCCCTGACGCGGGGCAAGGCCATCATCACCATCGCCCACCGTCTGGCCACCGTCCAGAACGCCGACCAGATCCTGGTGGTGGACGATGGCCGCATCGCCCACCACGGCACCCACGACCAGCTGGTCAAGCAGGAGGGCCTGTACCGGCGCTTCACCGCCATCCGCCAGCTGGCAGAGGGCTGGCGCATCGCCGCGGAATAAGCCTTTTCATACGCGAAACAGCACCTCGGCGGGGGTGCTGTTTCGCTATATACTCACTTTATCGCCTCGCCAAGCACCTGACGCAGCAGGTCTGTCACGCCCTGCCCGGCCTGGATAGTGGCGATCATCAGCAGGTCGCCGTCCACCTCCGACCAGTTGAGGTCATGTCCCGCGCTGCGGATAAGCTGTGTCAGGAACGCCCGTTGGGTACGTCCATTTCCCTCGCGGAAGGGGTACAGATAGTTGGTGGAGCAATAGAAGTCGGTGATTTCATCCACGAATGTGTCATGGGACAAGCCCTTGAAGTAATTCTTCTCTTTCAGCCGGTCAAAAATCAGCTTGGCCTGCGGTTCGATCTCCCCAGCAGGGCAGAAATCCGTTCCCTTCTTGCTAAGGTTCACCGTGCGGATCTGCCCCGCCCAATCGTACAGGTCAGAGAAAAGAAACCGATGGATCGCCTTGTAGTGGGCAAAATCAAAAACACCTTCCAGCGGGCATTGTTCCAGCTCGGAGGCGTTGACATAGGTGGCGAGAGCCTCCGCCTCTTGCAGCGCGGCCTCGTCATGGATATGCAGTTTGTTCACCAGCGCCGTTGTGCCGGGGTAGCAGTTGTCCTGAATGGGATCGATGCTGTACGCCATATCATCGTCACCTCTCGGCTGGTTTGGAAAAACGCCGCAGCAGCTCCGCCGTGGTCACCTCGCCCCGCAGCACACGCTGGCACTGCTCCCGCATCTGGGGCGTCACCTGACAGCCCTCCATGCGGACGGAGGCCTCCGCGTTCTTCATGGGAACCGTATATCGCTTGTCAGTGTTCTTGCACATAGAAAAACTCCTCGCGTCATCCGCGAGGAGTCTGGAGCTTGTGGCCGGATTCGAACCGGCGACCTGCTCATTACGAGTGAGCTGCTCTGCCAGCTGAGCCACACAAGCGTCCTGATAAGAGTCGGCTCCTCGCCTCGCTCTGTTTTTTCCCACAGGGCAGTCACCCTGCAAGCCATGTGGTATCATACCACAAATCCCCGCATCCGTCAACTCTTATTTTTCACAGACCCACAGCGCTGCCGAAGCCGCTATTTTCCCCGCTTTCCCGCCGGGAAATACACAGGGTAATCATTTCCCGGCGGATGAAAGTTTTCCGCCATGATCCCCACTTTTTTCGCGCCGTTTCTTCCCGCTTCGGCAGAATGACCAATCGCCAAAAATTGACTGCTCTCCCGTCTTTCCCTGTTTTTTACGTATTATTTCCACTTTTTTCGACAGGGATTTTCCTTTACATTTGGTTTACATAATTCTGCTCCCCATAACTTCTACAAGGAGTTATCCACACTTTCCACACCTTTTTCCACACGGTGCAAACCTCAGTATTTCCGTCCATTCCCCGCCACTTTTCCTCTTTTTGGAAAACCCGCAAACGCGGTTTGCCGCAGGTTATCCCCCCGCCGTTTTGTTTACATAATATTTTTGTCAGGCATTTTCGCCGTCATCACAAATTTCTCTCTTAACGCGCTTGACACCGGAAACCCGCATGGTTGCTTGTATCAAGCCGCAAAGGAAGGGAGACTGCCGTAATATGGCAGTCTCCCTTTACACATATGATCCACTTCAGTCCGCGAACAGTGGGGTGGAGAGATAGCGGTCGCCGGTGTCGGGCAGCAGCGCCACAATGGTCTTGCCCTTGTTCTCCGGGCGCTTTGCCAGCTGGATGGCAGCCCACACGGCAGCGCCGGAGGAGATACCCACCAGTACGCCCTCCTTCTTGCCGATCAGCTTGCCGGTGGCGAAGGCATCCTCGTTCTCCACGGGGATGATCTCGTCATACACCTTGGTGTCCAGCACGTCAGGCACAAAGCCTGCGCCGATGCCCTGGATCTTATGGCTGCCTGCCACACCCTTGCTCAGCACGGGAGAGGCGGCAGGCTCCACGGCCACCACCTTCACGTTGGGATTCTGGCTCTTCAGGTACGCGCCGGTGCCGGTGACGGTGCCGCCGGTGCCGACGCCCGCCACAAAGATATCCACCTTACCATCGGTGTCCTCCCAGATCTCCGGGCCGGTGGTGGCCTTGTGTACGGCGGGGTTGGCAGGGTTCACGAACTGGCCGGGGATAAAGCTGTTGGGGATCTCCTTGGCCAGCTCGTCGGCCTTGGCGATAGCGCCCTTCATGCCCTTTGCGCCCTCGGTCAGCACCACCTCCGCGCCGTAAGCCTTCATCAGCTGGCGGCGCTCCACGCTCATGGTCTCCGGCATGACGATGATGATACGGTAGCCGCGGGCGGCGGCCACGGACGCCAGACCGATGCCGGTATTACCGGAGGTAGGCTCGATGATGACGGAATCGGGCTTCAGCAGACTCTTCTGCTCCGCGTCGTCGATCATAGCCTTGGCAATACGATCCTTCACGCTGCCGGCAGGGTTGAAGTATTCCAGTTTGCCCAGCACCTTGGCCTCCAGGCCCTCTTCCTTTTCAATGTGAGTCAGCTCCAGCAGCGGAGTCTTACCGATCAGCTGGTCAGCGGATGTATAGATCTTGCTCATAATTATATTCCTCCTAAATGATGTTGTTGTGATTTGTATTGTGTGTTTCTGCTTATTGATCACCGCGGCAACATCGGAGGTGCAGGCCGTATTTCACATTAATACCAACCTTTCTTGTAGGTTAGTGTGATTATATCCCCTTCCCCATCGTTTGTCAAGAGCTCTCCGCAAAATTTTACATTGATTTTCCTACTTACCATGTTGTATAATGGGTTTATCCTCAAAAGGAGGGAACGGTATGTTGATTTCAACCAAGGGACGCTACGCGCTGCGGGTCATGATCGACCTGGCCGAACATCAGTCGGACGGTTTTATTCCCCTGAAGGTCATTGCAGAGCGGCAAGAGATCTCGGAAAAATATCTGGAAAACATCATCAAGTTGCTGGTAAAGGCCAAGCTGCTGAACGGCCTGCGGGGCAAAGGCGGCGGCTATCAGCTGACGAAAGTGCCGGAGCAGTACACCGTGGAGAGCATCCTGCGGGTCACGGAGGACTCCATGGCGCCTGTCGCCTGTCTTGAGCCGGGTGCCGAGGCCTGTCCCCGTGCGTCGGAATGCCGCACGCTTTCCATGTGGCAGGGACTGGGCAAGCTGATCACGGAATATTTTGAAAACATCACGCTGGCGGATCTGACGCGCCGTGCGCCCGACGGGTATGACTATGTGATATAGCCGGTAAAGCGGCAGCAGGAAAGGAGGTCGAACGGTATGACAGGGCCAGACCCCAACAGCATTTACCCCAATGAAAACGTCCGGCAGGTGGTTTACATCAAGAATGTAATCACCCGCCCCAATATTGAGGTGGGCGATTATACCTACTATGACGATGTGAACGGCGCGGAACGGTTCGAGGAGCACGTGACACACCACTACGAATTTCTGGGCGACAGGCTTATCATCGGGAAATTCTGCGCCATCGGCAAGGGGATCGAGTTTGTGATGAACGGCGCAAACCACCGGATGAACAGCGTGACGACCTACCCCTTCAACATTATGGGCGGAGGCTGGGAGCGGTTCGCGCCCTCGCTGGAGGAGCTGCCGCTGAAGGGCGATACCGTCGTGGGAAACGACGTGTGGATCGGCCAGAACGTGACGGTGATGCCGGGCGTTCACATCGGCGACGGCGCCATCATCGCCGCCAACTCTGTGGTGACAAGGGATATCCCCGCCTATTGTGTGGCGGGCGGCAACCCCTGCCGGGTGATCCGCCGCCGGTTTGGCGAGGCTCTGACGGAATACCTCCTGACGCTCCGTTGGTGGGATTGGGACGCGAAAAAAATATTCCGGAACATGGACGCTCTGTGCAGCGGCGATCTGGAGAAGATCAAACACATCAGCGACTGACGGCAATTGTGCCGCGTAGGGGATAGCTGCCGCCGTCTCTTGACAGCGTCAGCTATCTTTGCTGCGATAGGGACAAAAGAGTTGTCTCGTTTGCCGCAAGGGAACAGCCGCAGCGATGCGGCTTTCCAAAAAGCAGGCGGTTAGCCAGTTCTAACTGCCGCGTATACGTTTCGGCCGGCGCTGGCCGTGCGGCCTTGCATTAAAATACCCCAACAAAAACGCGCAGCCGACAAAGGAGCCTCACCTATGAAAAGAGCTTATCGCACATCCCAATACGCAAAGCCAGGCGAGCAGTACTGCCGGGAGACCTACCCGGATGAAGCCGCGTCGATCCTCCAAAAAGCAGAGGAATACTATCTCGTCTTTCTCAAGGATATGCCCGATCTGGGCAAAAACATGATGGCGAAGAACATGCTGGACTGGTTCACGATCCTCGCCTTCTACGAGGCCAGCGGCCACCGGATGGACGGCGAGACGCTGCTGACCATCAAGCGCCGGGCCGTAGACCGGATGAAATTCCTCGGAAAGCTGGTGGACGGCAACAGGCAACAGTGGCCGTACAAGCTGTTTGAAAAAATGTACCGGAGCTTCATTCGCATGCAGGCGGCGCATCAGGCAAAGGGCGAATGGCGGGACAGCTGGAGGATCCAGCTGAACCCCGGCCACCGCACCGAGGGCTTCTGCTTCCACCTCGTGGGCTGCCCCATCGCCAAGCACGCCAAGGAGCACGGCTACGGCGAGCTGCTGCCCTACCTCTGCAAAACTGACCACTAAGGCAGTACTGAAAAGGCCGTGGATGCGGGGTGTCGTATCCTATATGGGGGAAAAGCCTACGTCGGTACTTACATCTTCAACAGAGGAGACGATCACATATGGACGAGCAAACGCTTTTAGAGCGCCTGATTGCAGGACGTGTTAACGCGGTGCTGGACGAAGTGCTGACCATTCTGGAGACCGGCGATGGAAAATCGTTTGAGGAAAAAAGGAAGAAATTGATCAACTTCTCAGCGCAAAAATAGAGAAGCCGGAAGCTTCCCGCGATAAGGGCAGCGTACCGAATGTGACGGACACATTCTGGCAGCAAGGCGAGATAACCGTGGCAGAGGGGCTTAAGCCATGTGCTGGAATACCGCTTGGAGTGGCAGACAGATTAGAGCGTAAGATAGAGGACGAAACGAGGAGGGCCTATCATGGATATTCAACGGGCAAAAGAGCTGCTGGAGGTTTTGGCAGATGGCGTCGACCCTTTGACCGGCGAGGTGCTGCCGGATGACCATGTCTGCAACAAAGTCGAGATCGTTCGTGCGCTGCACTGTGCTGTAGAAGAACTGTCCCGCCGACGGAGAAATCCTCTGCCGGAAAACAACGGAAAGCCGTGGACGGAGGAATTGGACAGCGAGCTATGCCGCCTATTTGATGAGGGCATGAAAAAGCAGGAGCTCTGCGCACATTTCAAGCGAACCTCCGGTTCGATCCTATCCCGTCTGGAGAAGCTGGGAAAGATGTGACCTTTCAGCAGGGCGATGCAGGGGCACTCCCCTACCGAAGCCGCTTCTTTGGTCGAAGTGTTGAGATTCGCTCGGCGGTGCATAGCACCGCCGACATGCACCCAGGCACCGCAACAGTCCACCGGACTGTTGCTATCGCTGCGCGATTGCCCTTTTCGAATCTCAACACAAATAAAAAATCACTCCCACGCCATGCGTAAGGATATTTTTGATCCGAGTGTTGAGATTCGAACTCAAGGCCGTTTATTCAAATGCAAGAGGCCTTGAGTTCTCGACACTTGGAAACAAAAAAGAAGCACCCTCATTACTGAAGATGCTTCTTTGGTCCGAGTGTTGAGATTCGAACTCAAGGCCTCTTGAACCCCATTCAAGCGCGATACCAAACTTCGCCACACCCGGATATTCACTCGCTGTTCCCTGACAGCTCAGATATATTAACATAGTTTTACGGAAATGTCAATCCCTTATTTTTCCTTTTTTCGTCTGCGGGGCGGTCAGGCCCCGCAGATATTCTTTTATCGAAAACTCTTGACCCAGTTCAGCAGAGAATCCCGGTAGACGTTTTCCGCCACCTCCCGGCGCATTCGATCCGTCAGCGGGCCATTTGCGGCAAGCTTGGCAAGAATGGCCCCCTGGAGCTCCTCCACTGTCATTTCTTCATGGGGCTTCTGCGCTGCGCATGGCTCCATGGCAGGCTTCTCTTCCTGGGGGACTTTCGGTTCCGGCTGGCAGAAGGTGATTTTCACGGGGGCCGGGACGGTCAGTTCTCTTCCCGCCTCCACCCAGATTTCCCCGGAATGGGGCGGCAGGGTCACCTGTCCATTTTCCGCCCGCAGACCCAGAAGCGCACCCCGGAAACCGGGCTCCATGGGCATTTCCTTCGGCGCATTGGCATTGTTCACAGTGACAACGGTCCGCTTCCCGTCCAGACTCCTGGCAAAGGCAAAGGTTTCATTGGTCAGCGTCAGCTCCTCATAGCCGCCATAGGAAAGCTCCGGCAGAGCCCCGCGCAAGCGGCCCAGGGACGCGATCAGCTTTGCCTGATCATTTCCCCGGAAATCCTCCAGGTGCAGCTCCGGCCGCAGATTCCGGTCCGACCAGCGTTCCTTTTTTCCTTCAATGCCGAATTCCGAGCCATAGTACACCGAGGGAATTCCCGGCAGGGTATACAGCAGCACATGGACCGGCAGGAAATTGGCCTTTGCGCTGAGCTTGGAGGCAATGCGGGCCACATCGTGATTGTCCACAAAGTTGTAGAGCTTCCAGCGGCCGGTTTCCCGGACCGTGTGGGCGATTTCAAAATAATTGTGGTCGTTGTGGCCGGAGTACAGTGCCTTGTGCAGGCGATAGTTGGTGACGCAGTGGAGCACTCCCGGGGCAAGCCAGCGGCCATAGTCCCCGTGGATGACCTCGCCCAGGAGGAAAAAGTCCCCCTTTCGGCTGTCCGCAAAGCTGCGCAGCGCCGCCATGAAGCCAAAGTCCAGCACATCCGCTGCATCCAGGCGAATGCCGTCGATGTCGAATTCCGCGATCCAGAAGTCTACGGCGTCCAAAAGATGCTGCCCCACTTCGGGATTGCCCTGGTTCAGCTTCACCAGCAGGTCATAGCCGCCCCAGTTTTCATAGGAAAAGCCGTCGTGGAAGCTGTTGTCCCGGTCAAAGCGCACATTGCAGAACCAGTCCCGATAGCGGGAATTCTCCCGGTTTTGCAGCAGATCCCGGAACGCGAAAAAGTCCCGGCCCACATGGTTGAAAACCCCGTCCAGCACCACCCGAACGCCCTTTTCATGGCAAAATTTCACGAATGCTTTCAGGTCTTCATTGGTACCCAGGCGGCTGTCCAGGGTAAAATAGTCCGTGGTCTCGTAGCCATGGCCCACGGACTGAAACAGCGGGCCAATATACAGGGCATTGCAGCCCAGGTCCCGGATATGGTCCACCCAGGGCCAAAGGGTGCGCAGTCGAGACACCGGCGCGCTATAGTCGTTCTTTTCCGGGGCTCCGGTGAGGCCCAGGGGATAAATATGGTAAAAAACAGCTTTCTCATACCAGGCCATTATGCTTCATCTCCCAAGGTGTGCAGCAGCGGCTCATATTTCAGGCCGTAGCTGCGATTGTCCGTTTCATAGGTCAGCTTTACCGCTTTCGCCGCAAACTCTGCGGCCATGCAGGCCGCATCCCAAAGGACTGCTCCCTGCAAAAGCCTTCCGGTAAGCACAGCGGCGAACAGGTCCCCTGTGCCAAAATACCGTCCCGGAACTCTGGGCTGCCGGTACTCCCGGAAGGTCTTTCCCTCTTTGACCAGGAAGCCGGTTTCCTCCGGCGTGGAAACGCAGCCGGTCAGAATGACATTTTCCTGGGGAAGCGCTTCCAGCAGCTCCTCTGCCGAGGAGTCCTCCGGCAGGCCGGTCAGGAAAGCGGCCTCCGTTCGATTGGGCAGCAGCACATCCGCCCGGACGCAGAGCTTCTTCATCTCCGCCCCGTAGGCTTCATCCAGGCCGGAATAAAACTTTCCGCCGTCTGCCATAGCCGGGTCGACAACGCAGAGCCCGCCGGGGGTGAGCAAGTCATCTATCAATGCCAGGACAGGAGCAACATCTCCCGTCGCCCCCAGGTAGCCCGTCAAAATTGCATCAAACCGGATACCCTCCCGCCGCCAATGGTCGGCGATGGGGGCAATACTGTCTGTCAGTTGACGCACACAGGGCTTTTCAAAGGCCGTATGGGTGGACAGCAGCGCCGTAGGCAGCAGACAGGTTTCGCAGCCAAAGGCGGAAAGGGTCGTCAGCGCCACGCTGCCGGAACACTGGCCCAGACAGGACAGATCCTGAACCGTTAAAACCCGTTTGTATTCCATGGCTCAATCGGCTACGTCGATATCCAGCCCCAGCTCTCTCGGCAGGAACCTGGGGCAGACATTCTCCGTGGTGACGGAAGCCGCCAGGTGGGTACCGATCTCGCAGGCCTCCCGCAGGCTCTTTCCGTAGGTCAGGCCCACGGCCAGACCGGCGCAGAAGGAGTCCCCGGCGCCGGTGGTGTCCTTCACCTCCACGGCTCTGGCAGGGCAAACGCCCTTGTCCCCGTGCATATCGGCATAAACAGCCCCCTGGGAGCCCATGGTGACTACCAGCTTGGGGATTCTGGCCTGGATGACCTTTTCGGAGATCACATCTGCCAGCTCCTCCGGCATCAGCCCGGAGAAATCCGTGCAGAACAGCAGCCCCGCCTCCTGGCTGTTGCACACGAAGGCGGAAAGCTCCTTCAGGAAGTCCCGGCGCTCCAGGCCGATGCTCATATTGGCAACCACGCCGAACACAGGTTTCCCATACTTTTTGGCAAGGGCCAGGGTCTTCTTGACAATGGCCTTGTCCATATCCACCTCGATGACGATGCTGTCCGCCTGGGAGAAAATTTCGTCTCCGTTTTTCTCCAGAATATCCAGAATGGGCATCAGGTTGGGGCGCTTGGAGATGGAAGCCACCACATCGCCCTCGTTGTCAAACACGGCCAGCCAGGTGCCCATGCCGTCCGGGACCTGGCGGATATAGCGGGTGTCCACCTTGTGGTTTTGCAGCTTGCGGATCACATCCAGGCCCTTGCCGGTATCGTCCACCAGGCTCAGAAAAGTGGGCCGCAGCTCACAGTTGGCAATGTCCTCCGTCACGTTCCGGGACACGCCGCCGTAAATCTGCTCCACCCGCCCGGCGTTGCGCCCGGCAGGAATATAATTGCCGTCGGGATATCCCTTGATATCCACGAACACGGCACCCATGATTACAATTCCCATAATCCTCTTCCTCTCTTATTTTTATCCATTATACATTTTTTTCGGCAATTTGCAATGCCGGTTTATCCGGAAACGGCTTAAGGATACCTTAACTTCAAAACATATGGACAATCCCGCAAAAATGTGGTATATTATAGGAGCTTCTATGCAATCTAAACCCAAAATTGGGCAAGCTTTCACCATACGAGGAGGAAATCATATGGTTTATGTATTATTGGGCACCGGCTTTGAAGAAGTTGAGGCCATTACCCCTGTGGACCTTCTGCGGCGGGCAGGGATCGAAGTAAAAACCGTGGGCATCACCGGCAAGACCGTATACGGCAGCCACAATATTGGCATCGAAGCCGACATTCTGCCGGAGGAAATCGATTTTGATGCCCTGGATATGATCGTACTGCCCGGCGGCTTGGGCGGCGTTGCCAGTGCCCGGGCCAGTCAGGCCGCCCTGGATGCCCTGAAGTGGGCCTGGGACAACGGCCGGTTCGTTGCCGCCATCTGCGCCGGCCCTACCGTCCTGGCAGACCTGGGCATCACCGACGGCCGGAATGCCACCTGCTATCCCGGCTGCGAGAATCAGATGGGCAATGCACACATGGCCGCAGATGCCGCCGTCATCCGTGACGGCCGTCTGATTACCGGCACCAGCGCAGGCTGCGCCATTCCCTTCGCACTGACCCTGATCGAAGCCCTGAAGGGCCAGCAGGAGGCCCGGCGCGTTGCCAGCCAGATCGTGATTCGAGCCTAAAGGAGACCACCATGCAAGAAAATCCCAACGAGAGACCCAAGCCCCGTTTCCTGGCGAAGGACGATGGCAAAAACCGCCCCGCAGGCACATACCGGGGCCGTTTTCTCAACCGGCAGACGCCGGAGGACGACGCCCCGCCTTCTCAGGAGGCAGACATTTTCGGCGAAGCAGCCCTTCCGGAACAAGGTGCCGGTATTCCCTCCGAAACTTCTGAACCGGCTCAGGATGCGGCCGCTCCGGAAACGTTTTTTGACCCGGAGAATGCCGATGATACACAGGGCGACGGGCTGCCCTTTTCCGAGAACCCGGAAGATACGGACGCAGCCGATTTTGAAGAACCCATTGATCCGGAGTTCACGCTCCCTTACGAGGAGGAGGCTTCCGGCGAATACGCCGAGGACACCCTGCCTTCCGATGCTCCCCTGAGCGAGGACGACGCGGAATTCCAGGAGCTTTTCAACGCAGAGCCCCCACAGGAGGATGATATCCCCGTCCGGGAACATCCCGCTCCCAAGGGCCGCCCCAAGCGCCGGGGCGGCGAGGGCTTTCTGGGCATTCCCAATATTCTGGTCACCATTGTGTGGATCGCCATTACGGTGGCCATCGGCGTGACCCTGGGCCGGATGGCCTGGGTCTGCGCGGCAGACGTTCTGGCCTTTGGCCGGGAGGACACCAAGGTCACCATCACCATCTCCTCCACCGATGACATTGATGCCATTGCCCAGAAGCTGAAAAATGCTGGGCTCATCCGTTACCCCGGCCTTTTCAAGCTCTATGCCAGCTTTGCAGTGGACGAGGGCGAGATCCAGCCCGGCATCTGGGACCTGAATACCCTCTATGACTATCACGCATTGGTCAACATGATGTCCCCCAGCTCCAAGCGCAGCGTGGTCACCATCATGATCCCCGAGGGCTCCAGCTGCCGCCAGATTTTCCAGCTCCTGCAGGAGAAGCGGGTTTGCACCGTGGAAGCCCTGGAGAATTACGCCGCATCCGGCGAACTGGGCGACTATTGGTTCCTGGAAGGCATTACCCGGGGCGACAAATACTGCCTGGAGGGCTACCTCTTCCCCGACACCTACGAGTTCTATACCAACGACACCGCCGAAAATGTGCTGAACAAAATGCTTGGAAACTTCGATTCCCGGGTGGATGAGAGCATTCGCGGCCAATTGGACAGCCTGAACGGCTATCTGGTGCAGCTCATGACTGCCGACGGAAGAAGCGAAGAATATATCTCCAGCCACCTCTTCTCCCTGGCCGATGTGATCACCGTGGCCTCTCTCATCGAGAAGGAATCCGCCAGTGCCGAAGAGAGCTATACCATTGCCTCCGTCATCTACAACCGTCTGTTCGCCTGGGGCTCCACCCCTGCCTATCTGAACATCGACGCGGCCGTGATCTATGGCCTGGACGGCAAAACCGATCTGACACAGGAGGACCTGCAAACCGACACCGCCTACAACACCTATCTGCACACCGGCCTGACCCCGGGACCGATCACAAACCCCGGCCTGAACAGCATCAAGGCTGCCCTGGCTCCCCAGAACACCAATTACTACTATTATATCCTAGACCCCGCCGCAGGCACCCACCACTTCTCCTCTACGCTGGAAGAGCACGAGGCATTCCGGGAGGCCATTCGAGGATAATATGAGAAAGCTTGAATTGCTGTCCCCCGCCGGGGACATGGAACAACTGAATATGTCCGTGCTGTATGGCGCGGACGCGGTATATCTGGCCGGAACCAGCTTCGGCATGCGGTCCTTCGCGGGAAACTTCTCCCCGGAGGCGCTGCCAAAGGCCGTGGCCTTTGCCCACAGCCATAATGTCAAGGTCCATGTGACCGTGAACACCATGCCCCGAAATGACGAGGTCGCCCGGCTGCCCGAATATCTGGAACAGCTGGACGACGCCGGAGTGGATGCGCTGATCATCGCCGACCTGGGGGCCTTTACCCTGGCCGGGAAGTACGCCCCCCACTGCCAGCGCCATGTATCCACCCAACAGTCCATTGCCAACTACGCCTGCGCCCAGGGCTGGTTTGACCTGGGCGCAAGCCGGGTGGTCCTGGCCCGGGAGCTGAGCCTGGAGGAGATCCGTGTTATCCGGCAGAAGGTTGACCCCAAGCTGGAGATCGAGACCTTCGGCCACGGGGCCATGTGCGTCAGCTACTCCGGCCGCTGCCTGCTGAGCAACTACATGACGGGCCGGGACTCCAACCGGGGAGCCTGTGCCCAGCCCTGCCGCTACCAATATGCCCTGATGGAGGAGAAGCGCCCCGGGGAGTACTTCCCCGTCTACGAGGACGAAAAGGGCACCTACATTCTCAATTCCAAGGATATGTGCATGATCGACCATCTGGGCGAGCTGATGGACGCCGGAGTGGACTGCATCAAGCTGGAGGGCCGGGCAAAATCCGCCTACTATGCCGCCATCGTCACCGGTGCCTACCGGCACTGCATTGACGCTGCGGCCGCAGGCACAGTGCCTGACCCCGTATGGCGGGATGAGGTGGACCACATCTCCCACCGGGTCTATTCCACGGGCTTCTACTACGGTCAGCCCGGGCAGTATACGGAAACCTCCCGCTACATCCGCCAGTGGCAGGTCGTTGCCATGGTGGAAGCCTGTGACGAAAACGGCCTGGCGCGGTGCTCTCTGCGCAACAAGTTCTCTCAGGGCGATGCGCTGGAATGCGTTGGCCCGGACTGTAAGCCCTTCCCCTTCCCCGCCGGGGCCATGACCGATCTGGAGGGCGCCCCTCTGGAGGAGCCCCGAACCCCGCAGATGGGCTTTTTCATGCAGCTGCCCCAGCCTGTGCCCCCCTACTCCATACTCCGCAGAGCGGTGGATCTCTCCGCAAAATAACACCGCAACATAATTTGCCCCATGCCGGGTCTGGCATGGGGCATAATTTCTGTGCTGCTTTTCTTTGGCAAATAACCCTAACTTCACATTTCAACTCTGCGACGCTTCTCAATTTCGTTTCTCTTTTTTCCCAAAACGCATTGAAAAATCAGCGTTATTGAGGTAAAATAGAAAAGAGAGACATTTGAACCGATGTCTGACGGGGCTAATACTATTTTGCGTACAAATTTAAGTGTGTCGCGTGGATTTCCGTGCCAGGATTATTCTGTTGCTTATACACTTGCTTCATCAAAGGGTAGGCCGTCTCGGGTCGGGAGGAGAAGGATCGTATGAAGAAGAAACGACTGTACAGGAGTTTTGCCCTGCTTGCTGCCATGGCGCTGGGTGTATCCCTGCTGAGCGGCTGCGCCGGAAGAAGCACCGAATCGCTGCAGGAGCAGGAGGATGCCGAGACCATTCAGGTATACCTGTGGACGGCCAAGCTGTACGAGAAGTACGCCCCCTATGTGCAGGCACAGCTGCCGGATGTAAACATTGAGTTTATCGTAGGCAACAATGATTTGGACTTTTATAAGTTTTTGCAGCAAAACGGCGGCTTGCCGGACATTATTACCTGCTGCCGTTTCTCCCTGCACGATGCTGCCCCCTTAAAGGACAGCCTGATGAATCTTGCCACCACCAACGAAGCAGGTGCCATCTACAATATCTATCTCAACAGCTTCAAAAATGAGGATGGCAGCGTAAACTGGCTGCCCGTATGCCCCGATGCCCACGGCTTTGTGGCCAACCGCGACCTTTTTGAGCAGTATGATATTCCACTGCCCAATGATTACGCCGGCTTTGTCGCAGCTTGTAAAGCCTTTGAGGAAGTGGGTATCCGCGGTTATACCGCCGATTATCTGTACGACTACACCTGCATGGAAACGCTGCAGGGGCTTTCTGCCGCCGAGCTTATGACCACGGACGGGCGCAAATGGCGCACCGCCTACAGCGACCCCGCCAACAACAACCGTGTCGGGCTGGACAACACCGTGTGGCCGGGCGGCTTCGAGCGTATGGAGCAGTTCATTCAGGACACAGGTCTTACGGCGGCGGATCTGGAGCTGAATTACGATGCCGTGGTCGAGATGTTCGGCAACGGGCAGCTTGCCATGTACTTTGGCAGCTCTGCCGGCGTAAAGAAGTTCCAAGAGCAGGGCATCGACGCAACCTTTTTGCCGTTCTTCTGCCCAAACGGCGAAAAGTGGCTGATGACCACGCCCTACTTCCAGGTGGCGTTGAACCGCGATTTGGAGCAGGACGCTGCGCGGCGCAAAAAGGCAATGCAGGTTTTGCACGTTATGCTGTCGGAGGATGCACAGGAACATATCCTCGCAGAAGGGCAGGACCTGCTCAGCTACAGCCAAAACGTCAGCTACCACCTGACCGACACCATGACGGACGTGCGCTCGGTGGTGGAAGAAAACCATATGTATATCCGCATCGCCTCCAACGATTTCTTTGCCATCTCGCAGGATGTGGTTTCCAAGATGATCACGGGCGAATATGATGCCGCGCAAGCCTACCGTATGTTCAATGACCGTCTTTTGGCAGAGGAAACGCCCGACACAGACGATATTGTGCTGAGCAGCGAAAACGCCTATTCCAACGTGTTCCACAAAAACGGCGGCAAGGCGTCCTTCTCGGTTATGGCAAACACGCTGCGTGGCCTTTACGGCACCGATGTGCTGGTGGCAGCCGCCAACAGCTTTACCGGCAGTGTGCTGCGGGCTGACTATACGCAAACAACGGCGCGGGCTATGATCATGCCCAACGGGCTTTTGTCGTACCAACGCACCATGACTGGCGCCGAGTTGAAAGACACCCTGCGCACCTTTGTGGAAGGCTGTGAGGGCGGCTTTACTCCGTTCAACCGCGGCTCTCTGCCGGTGGTCAGCGGCATTGCCGTGCAGGTAGAAGAGAACGGCGGCAGCTACAAACTGACCGGTGTTACCCGCAACGGGCAGCCCCTGCAGGACGATGATACCGTTACCGTGACCTGCCTGGCGACCGAAAATCAGATGACGCCGCTGCTGCAGGACGAAACCCGCGCGTTTGAGCGCGGGGCGGATACGGTCAAAAACCTCTGGGGCAAGGCACTTTCCGACGGCAGCGTGGTGCTTGCCGCACCGGAAAGCTATATTACGTTGGGGTAAGCGGTATGGATGTAAAAAAGCGTAAAACCAAAAGTGAATGGGGCTTGCCACGCAAAAGTCTGACCGCTGCAGCCGTTTTGCTGACGATAGCGTGTTTTGCCTGCCTTAGCGTACGGTACCTTTCGTTTGTGTCCAGAATCGTCTATGAAGAAAGTACCTCGCATTTAGAAGAAGTTCTGCATAAATCCAACAGTATGCTGAGCGAGATCGCCAACAAAAACATCTCCTATCTGCATCTGTGGAACGGCTTTCTGGACAGTAACCCCGATGATGACGGGATTCAAGCGTATCTGGAATCCGCAAAGCAGGAGCTCGGCTTTGCCGAATTCTACTTTCTTTCTTACGACGGCAACTACATGACACCCCGCGGGAAAACGGGCTATCTTGGTTTGCAGAGCAACCTCGACGAGAAGCTTGCCAATCGGAACGACGTTGTGATGAATGCAGTCTTGCCCGGACAAGACCCGATGCTGGTGTTTATCTGCCCCGAAACAAAGGGTGTCTACCGCGGCTTTGCCTACGATGCGATTGCCATCAGCCGCTACAATGACGTTGTGATGAAAACCGTGGACGATTCGGCCTTCGGCGGAGCTGCCAGCACCTATGTCATCTATCCGAACGGGCAGGTCGTGATTGAAAATATCGCAGAGGGCGAGGAATCCGTCTATAACCTGCTTGCGGTACTGCGTGAGTATTCCGACCTTACCCAGGCGCATATACAAGACCTTGCCAATGATTTTGAAAAAGGTGCCGGCGGAAACTGTGAGATAACGCTGGGCGGCACAAGATACTATCTGGTGTACGAAAGCACAGGCATCCAGAGATGGATCTTGGTGGGGCTTGTCCCCGTGGATGTCGTCAATGCCAATATGAATCAGCTTTGGCTGAGCACGGTACAAATTATAGCGGGCATTGCAAGCGGTCTCGCGCTCGTGGTCATTTTGCTGATTATTAACAGAGGCCATGTCAAGCTGCGCCGCAAGAATACCGAAATTTTGTACCGAGAAGAACTGTTTCGGAAGCTGTCCGAGAACGTGGACGATGTTTTCCTGATGCTGGATGCAAAAACCTACAAGGCAGATTATATCAGCCCGAACATGGAACGGCTGCTGGGTCTGACGCAGGAGAGTATGTGCGAAAATATCGGTACGCTGGCCATGCTGAACCCGAAGGATACCTCCGAACCTGCCAAAAACGATCTGGCAGGGCTTGCTGGCGGTGAACAGCGAGAATGGGATACGGAATTGATCCATCAGCAAACGGGAGAACGGCGCTGGTTCCATGTGGTTGCCATGGGCAGTGAAGTCGAGGAACAAACCAAGTACATTCTGGTTTTGTCTGACCGCACCGCCGACAAGCAGGTGAACCAGGCACTTTCGGATGCCGTTGCCGCCGCCGAAAACGCCAACCGTGCCAAGAGCACCTTCCTTTCCAGTATGTCCCACGATATCCGCACCCCCATGAATGCCATCATCGGCTTTACCACGCTGGCGGTCAGCCGCCTGGACGACAAGAAGTGCGTGAAGGACTACCTTGCCAAGATCCTTGCCGCCGGCAACCACCTGCTTTCGCTCATCAATGACATCTTGGATATGAGCCGCATCGAAAGCGGAAAAATTCAGCTGGACGAAACCGAGGTCAATCTGTCCGATGTGCTGCATGAGATAAAAACCATCGTCAGCGGGCAGATTTACGCAAAACAGCTGGAATTGTATATGGACGCAATGGATGTTACCGACGAGGACGTCTATTGCGACAAGACCCGGCTGAATCAGGTCTTGATGAACCTTTTGTCCAATGCCATCAAGTTCACCCCTGCAGGCGGCACCGTGTCGGTGCGGGTGCGCCAGCTTGCCGGCAAGGTCGGCGGCTGCGGGCAGTATGAGTTCCGCGTCAAGGACAGCGGCATCGGTATGAACCCGGAATTTGCCAAAAAGATTTTTGAACCCTTTGAGCGTGAGCACACCTCCACGGTAAGCGGAATACAGGGTACCGGGCTGGGTATGGCCATTACCAAAAACATCGTAGATATGATGGGCGGCACCATTGAGGTGCAGTCTGTGCCGGAAAAAGGATCGGAATTTATCGTCCGTGTGCCGCTGCGCACCCAGGCAGAACCCTGCAAGGAGGTAAAAATTGCCGGGCTGGAAGGTCTGAAGGCGCTGGTGGTGGATGATGATTTCAACACCTGCGACGGCGTGACCAAGATGCTGGTCAAGATGGGTATGCGCGCCGAGTGGACGCTTTCCGGCAGGGAGGCTGTGCTGCAAGCAAGACAGTCCCTTGAGATGGGCGATGCCTTCAAAGCCTATTTGATCGGCCGGCGTCTGCCGGATATGAACGGCATTGAGCTCACCCGCAAGATTCGCGCCCTGCACGATGATACGCCCATTATTATCCTGACCGCCTATGACTGGTCCGACATTGAGGTGGAGGCAAAGGCGGCCGGTGTCACGGCGTTCTGCGCCAAGCCGATGTTTATGTCGGACTTGCGTAACACGCTGATGACCGCCGTCGGGCAGAAACAGGCGCAGGAGGAGCAGTGCGTGCTGCCCGAAAAAGCGACCGACTTCAAGGGCAAGCATATCCTGCTTGCCGAGGATAACGAGCTGAACCGCGAGATTGCCGTTGAGATCCTGAACGGCTATGGCTTTGAGGTCGATACCGCCGAAAACGGCGACATCGCCGTGGAAAAGGTCAGCATCGCAGCGCCCGGGCAGTACGATTTGGTACTGATGGATGTGCAGATGCCCATTATGGACGGCTACACCGCCACCCGCCGCATCCGCGAACTGGAAAACCCTGCCTTGGCAGGCATCCCCATTCTTGCCATGACGGCGAACGCCTTTGATGAGGATCGCCGCAGCGCCCTGGAAAGCGGCATGAACGGTTTCCTGTCCAAGCCCATTGTGATTGCCGACCTTGTGCAGGAGATACGCAAGATCCTGTAACGAATAAACCTTTAAAATTTGCGCCCGAAATTGACTCAATATAACAGCAATACGGGAGTTTCAAATCACCGCAAAAGGGTATGGTTTAACGAATACCCCTATTTTTCAACGAATACCCATTCGTTTAACGATTACTTCGGCACAAAACACCGTAAAATCATTAAAACGCAGAAAAACCGCTGTGGAAATGCTCCGCAGCGGTTGCTGTTTATGTGCCTGAAACGGCAAACGCCTTGATTTCATGCGGTTTTTTGGCATAGAAAAAGGAGAAGGAGGGATTTGGTACACTAAGGTGTGAATGCCGGCTAAGCGGCATTCAGCAAGTGTCCACCGGACACTTGCCGTGAAAAAGTCAGATTGTGCCGTATCCAGGCGGCGGAGAAGGAGGGATTTGGTACACTAAGGTGTGAATGCCGACTAAGCGGCATTCAGCAAGTGTCCACCGGACACTTGCATTTGATTGTTCAAATCCCTTCTTCGTACTCCCGCCAAAAAGAAAACCCCATCCGCTAGGATGGGGTTCTTTTTGGCGGAGAAGGAGGGATTTGAACCCTCGATACCCTTTTGGGGTATACACGATTTCCAATCGTGCGCGCTCGGCCAGCTACGCGACTTCTCCATAAGCTGCTCGGTTTGTGCTGCCAACTGACAGCTTGGATATTATACTATAAAAGAAAAGATTTGTCAATTCTTTTTTTGAGAGATTCCCGTCTCGGCTGACAGGCGCCAGCGCACCCGTCGGGGAAGCTTTTTGGCGGAGGCCCGTCAATCTTTTTCATTCCTATAGATTTTTCCCACGAACCGTGCTATACTTTCCTCATATTTTGGAAAGGCGCATACCCCATATGAACCATTTTGAGAAATTTATCGGGCAATACCGGAATCTGAACCGGGAAATTTACGTCCTCTTCTGGGGGCGGATCGTCACCAGCATGGGCTCGCTCATCTGGCCGCTGTTGACCCTGATCCTGAAAAACAAGCTGGGCTACGATGCCACAACCATTGCCCTGATCACCATGGTCATGAGCATTCTCCAGTTCCCCATGCTGCTTCTTGGCGGCAAACTGGCAGACAGCCGGAACCGGAAGCACATCATCGTCTCCTGCGACCTTGTTACCGTCGGGTGCTGTATCCTTGCGGGGCTCATCCCTCTGTCCAATATCAGCATTGCCCTGTACTACATCGCCAGCGTGTTTGCAACCATCGAGGGCCCCTCCTATGACGCTCTGGTTGCGGACCTGAGCGACAGCGACAGCCGGGAAAAGGCCTACAGCCTGCAATACCTGGGTATGAATCTGGGCCTGGTGCTTGCCCCTACCATGGGCGGATTGCTTTTTGAAAACTACCTGTGGCTGGCGTTCCTCATCACCGCCGGTGCAACCCTCTCCTCCACCCTGCTGATCATCATCTTCATCAAGCGGCTCAGCGTGGAAAAGGCCCACATAAGCCAGTACGAGCAGGACCGGCAGGAGGTCAGCCTGATCAACATTCTGCGGGAGCGGAAAAGCGTGGTGCTCTATGCGCTGGTGGGGGGCTTTGGCAGCTTTGTATATGCCCAGTTCAACTATCTGCTGCCGCTGAATATGGAATCCCTGTACGGGGCCAAGGGCGCGGAGATTTTCGGCCTGCTGACCAGCGTCAATGCCCTGGTGGTCATCCTGGCCACGCCGCTGGTGACCACCTTCCTCGGAAAAATCCGGGATGTGAAAAAGCTCCTCATCGGTCAAACCCTAATCGTGCTGGGACTGTACAGCTATCGCTATGTACAGCTGCAAATGGCGCTGTATTTTCTGCTGATGGTCATCTTCACCATCGGCGAGGTCTTCAAGACCCTGGGGGAACAGCCCTATATGACCCGGCGCATTCCGGCCACCCATTGGGGGCGGGTGAATTCCTTCGTCTCCATCGTCAGCGGTGCCTTTTCCAGCGTTGGCAATCTGTTCCTGGGCCGCCTGCTGGACAGCCAAGGCTATTCCGCCGCCTGGCTGGTCGTGGGCCTTGCGGGAATTGGGCTGATCATCCTTGCCTATCTTCTCAGCGAAACGGACAAAAAGGCGTTTCCGCTGCTGTACGCCGAAAAATAAAGGACCGTTTTCCATGAAAAAATGCCTCTGCCCAATAGACGGGTGTCCGTAAAACAGTTAATCCTCCGTATGGCTTAGACCATGCGGAGGATTTGTTTATGTCTAATCTTCAAACTTGCTGGCGGCAAACGGTTTGTCAAAACCGTTTGCGGACGGCAAGTCCACAAGGGATAGCCGCTTTAGCGTCGCAAGGGAGTGTAGCTCCATTGACGGAACAAAGTGACGCAACCTTCTCGGTCGGGCAGTTTTCTTCTGCTGACAGAGAATGAAGCTCCGCAGGACGCACATACTCCCGATAGGAGAGTATAGAAGTGCGCCCTTTCGTTCCTAAAGGGATTTTATCAGTTCGCCAAACTGAAATTTATTTTTTCCTTGTGGTTATACGAAGTAACAAGCATCCTATCAAAAATCCAACGAGAGTCCCACAAGTATTCATAATCACATCATCTAACTGTGCAAACCTTCCAATAAATGTTTGCAAAAATTCTATACCAATCGAAAATACTGCTCCAAGTATAACGCCATTCCACCAATGCTTGTGGATATTCTTAAAAATAAATACTGGCAAAAATCCATATGGAACGAATAGACATATATTCAAAATAGTTGCCGCATTAAATCCATCCTCAAATAATTTAAAACTAATATAACTATCAAGTGGTGAGGATATTCCAAAACTACCACCAATAATTCCTGTAATTTTTAATATTGATACAACTATTAGAATCCATAAGAATTGACATAACCAATTTAAAATCTTAACTTCAATTTTCTTCTTCTGGATAAATTCAATACCCACTTCGATAATCATAACACCTGCAAAAATAATAAGTGCCATTGGAAGTAATCTCACTAATATCCATATTCCAGTCCATATTTCCATTGTAATATAACTCACTATCATTCCTCCATAAATTCCGATTTGTTGCTCAATTTCATATTCAAATTATACCATAAAACTTGTGAACAATTCTACCGCAACTTTGGAATATATGAGAAAAGCCCGAACAGTTTTCTGCCCGGACTTCCTCGCTCAATAGCTTTCTCTCCTTGCTTCACTTTACATACTCTTTACAATTGGCCGATAGCGGATTTTACATTGTAAGATTATGATAAAGGCGAAACCATAAGAGAGGAATCGATAGAATGGATATTTTCGGGTTACTGAATCTGATTGGCGGCTTGAGCCTGTTCCTGTTCGGCATGAATATCATGGGCCAGGCACTGGAGCGCCGCGCCGGAAGCGGGCTGCGCAGTCTGCTTTCCAAAATGACCAGCAATAAGTATATCGGCCTGCTCACCGGCCTTGTGGTGACCGCCATTATTCAAAGCTCCTCCGCCACCACGGTAATGGTGGTGGGCTTTGTCAACTCCGGGCTGATGACCCTGCGTCAAGCCATCCATATGATTATGGGTGCCAACATCGGCACCACCGTTACCGCCTGGATTTTGAGCATGGCTGGCATTTCCAGCAGCAATCTGTTTATCCAGCTGCTGAAGCCCTCCTCCTTCACCCCCGTTCTGGCGCTGATTGGCACCATCAAGCTGATGTTCAGCAAGAACGACAAGTCGAAGGATACCGGCCTGATTCTTTTGGGCTTCGCTACCTTGATGTACGGCATGGAGAGTATGTCCGCCGCCGTCTCCGGTCTGCGGGATGTTCCCAGCTTCCAGCAGTTGTTCCTGCTGTTCCAGAACCCCGTGCTGGGTGTGCTGGCCGGTGCCGCCCTCACCGCCATTATCCAGTCCAGCTCCGCCTCCGTGGGTATCTTGCAGGCGCTGGCCGCCACCGGCCAGGTAACATATGGCGCGGCAATTCCCATCATCATGGGGCAGAACATCGGCACCTGTGTCACCGCCCTGATTTCCAGCGTTGGTGCCAATAAAAATGCAAAGCGCGCCGCTATGGTTCACCTGAGCTTCAATGTGATTGGCACCGCCGTGTGGCTGACGGTGTTCTGCCTGGTGAAAGCCATTTTCGCCCCGGCACTGCTCCAGGAAAGCACCGGCCTCATGGGCATCGCGGTTGCCCATTCCCTGTTCAATCTGTTGTGTACCCTGTTGATGCTGCCCCTTTCTCAGTGGCTGGAAGCTCTGGTGTGCAAACTGGTGCCCGACAGCAAGCAGCCCGAGGTTGCCAGCGAACTGGATGAGCGTCTGCTGGCCGCCCCCGCCGTTGCCTTGGAGCGCTGCCGGAAGGTTGCCGCCGATATGGCTGCCACCTCCGTCCGGGCGCTGAACCAGGGCATCACCGTCCTGACGGATTTCAACCCCGAAACCGCAAAGCAGGTGCAGGAAGAAGAAGATAAAACCGACCACCTGGAGGACATTCTGGGCACCTACCTCGTGAAGCTCAGCACCCGCCGCATCAGCGCCGATGACAGCAACGAGGCTGCCCGCCTGCTGAAAATCATCGGTGACTTCGAGCGGATTGCCGACCATGCCGTGAACCTGGTACACTCCTCCGAAGAACTGCAACAGAAAAAAATGGAACTGTCCGCCCCGGCGCTGGCCGAATTAAAGGTGCTCACCAACGCCGTCAGTGAAATTCTCTCATTGTCCCTGGACGCATTTTTGAAGGATGATCTGCAATCCGCCGTCATGGTTGAGCCTCTGGAGCAGGTGATTGACGGACTGAAGGAGCAGCTGCGCACCAACCACATTCTGCGGCTGCAAAAGGAGCAATGCAGCATTGAGGCCGGATTTGTCTGGTCGGATATGCTCACGGATTTGGAGCGGGTGTCCGACCACTGCTCCAATATCGCAGGATGCATCATGGATATGCACGAAGGCAAGCTAAATCTCCACGAGTCCCTGCGCGCCATGAAGGAAGACCGGGAGAAATTTGCCGACCGCTACTCTCTGTATCAAGAAAAATACGCACTGCCCCAGTAAAAAATCATCCCGTGACCACGCCGGTCACGGGATATTTTTGGGTAGAGATGGTTCGTTATGTAGAGCAATCCCCTCAACAGTTGGGGCGACTTTTTCAGTCTCCGCTGCCCAGGCCGTAGGTGGGATAACAGAACACCAGATTTCCTTCCATGTCATAGCAGCGGAAAGCCCAGTCATCCGATACCGTCACATATCCATCCTGTAGTATCGGACTGCCAACCACCCGCAGCAGCTCCTTTTTCATATCCTCGTCCATCACAATGGACTCATTGGTAAAGCCGTAAGCACCATAGCAAATAATGTAATGCTTGCCCGTGGACACATCCTCGCTGTAATACGCATGGGTAAACCGGCTGTCCAGCTCCTCAAAATCCAGGTTCAGCACCACGTCCCCCTCCGGCGCCATGATGAAAATGATTTTTTCCGCCCGGTAGCCATAGGAAGCATCCGGGAAACTGCGGGTCAGGCCGTCCGGCATCCGGTGCAGGGTCACGCCGTAATCCCGGCCATTTTCTATAAAGATGCCCTCCCCCTGATACTGCCAGTTCTTGGGAATCTCCCGGTAGAGCAGGTGTCCGTCATTTGCATAAATGGTGACTGTGTCCCCCCGCACCACCTGGAAGCCGTCGGTGCAATATTCCACATCGTCATAGTCCCATTCAAATTCGCCGCCATCCTGGTCGATGATAAAGTCCCGGCTGTCCGCCTGAATCCGATAGAACCGTTCCCCCAGATTCGTCACGCTGTAGCTGCCCAGCTCCGGATCAACCACCGGGGTCAGGTCCCGGAACAGCAGGGCGGTGTTCCATTCTTCGTCGTATTGGAAGATAATCCCGTTATCGTCAACCCCCAGATAGCGGTCGGATTCCAGCAGCACCTTGCCGCTGTCGTCCAGCACCGCATAATGCGTCTCCCCCGTGTCGCTGTTGTAGAGCATGGCATCCACGCAGGCCATCAGTCCGCCGCGTACATCTGAAGGGAAATAGACTCGCTGGCCAACGGTGAAGTCAGCCTGGGTCTTTATCAAATTCAGCTGCTTGTCATACAGGTCAAATTCCGTCTGCTCCCGGTTTCGGGTGCCAATCAGCACATCCCCCACCGAGAAGAAATCCGCATAACAGCAGCCGGAGGCAAAGCTGCCGTCCTTGGAAATGAACCCGCAGTTCCCCTCCAAGTCCGTCACCACCCATGCATATTCCCTTCCTCCATCGTCCAGCGGAAGCCGGTAAGCAGAAGTGTAGATGGGGTTCGTAATCAGCTCACCGCTATGGGTGTAAAAGCCCTGCAAATAACCCGTGGGATAGTCATAGACACTGCCGTCATATTCGTAGTTGCTGAAAAATTGAGCGCCGTCATAGGGATAAATCTTTCCATAGTCATTGCGTGGCTCAAAGGCATCGTGATTGCAGTCAAACAGGGTGTATTTTGCCGCCTGACCGCCGTTGGGGACATAGTTGGAATAATCCACCCGCACGTTCTCCCCGCTGTCCGGCGCTTCGCCCGCGGCGTACACGGGCACATAGCCCTCCAGCTCCAGCAGCCGCTGCCCCGCCTCGCTGCATAGCCAATTGTACAGCACCCGCGCCGGGGAACCCTGCGCCGCGTCCGCCGGAATGCAGGCATAGTAACCGTTGCGGAAGGGATAGCTGCCGTCCTGCAAGGTGGCCGTGCTGGGAGTAACGCCGTCCACGCTGAGAATTTTTAACCCGGAGGCCATTTGCATATCTGCCGCATAATAGTACACGGTGTAACCAATGGCATTGGCGGAATTGTCGTAGTTTTTTACCGCTTCAATCAAGGCTGCCATCGCGCCGGGCACCATAGTGGTGGGCACCTCCATCATGGGCTTTCCCTGCATCACCAGCTTTTCCATCATCACCTGGCTGCCTGCCGTGGCGTTGCGCTGGAAGGCTTCGATGGGTGCGTCATTGCCGCCCACCTGGGACCAATTGGTGATTTTTCCGGCGTAAATATCCTGGAGCTGCCCGGTCGTCAGATTGTCCACCGGATTGTCTTCATTGACCACAAACACCAGCGCCTCGGTGGCAATCTGCTGGATCTCATAGCCAAAATGTGCCTGTTCCATTTCGTCAAATACTTGGTTCTTTGGCTCTGCTGCAATCACAATATCGCAGTAGCCCTCCTGCAAATTGCGGAAGGATTGGGTGGTGCGGTTGAACTGCACCAGCGCCCCGGCCTCCTCCCGGTCAAGCCCCAGCAGGACGCTGGTAATGCCCGTCCCCAGGGGAACAAGGGACGTAGAGCCGTCCATGCGGGGGAAATTCTCCCGGGTGAATTGGAACGTGGATGCCGCCCCTGCCTGCACGGGAAGCAGCAGCAGCGCCAGCACCAGGATGACACTCAGCAAACGTTTCATAAGCAATTCCTCCTTGTTGGTTGGTAGTATTATCTTATCATAGAATCATAAAAAACGGGAAGAATTTCCGGAAATTT
>ERZ837910.1778-NODE-1778-length-28452-cov-4.923619_pt1 | contig 28452 bp, 18 predicted proteins | sample MGYA00519940_ERZ837910 | MGnify/ENA primary metagenome ERZ837910 (study PRJEB31850, sample SAMEA3708825) | human gut metagenome | biome: human gut; feature: human-associated habitat; material: faeces | place: China | collected 2014 ... | reverse complement strand
GAGGTGGCATAACAATAGTAAATGGTTTCTTACTTCTGTCTACTTCTGCATGGAAATATTTCTTTTCCTGCCACTTACTGTACAATCTGTCTTCAATTTCTGCGGGATTATAATTTTTTTCAATTTTTTTCATCTTTCTTCTCTCCTTTATAAAAACAAAAACAGTCATACTTTGTGAATCAGCACGACTGTTTATTATCTTACACTGGTACCATCAAAGGGCGAAAATCTCGCGGTACCACCTTTTATTTTACTTATCATATCCTATAACGGGGACGAACCGGTATATACTACTATTCCATTTCACATATACAACTCCAAAGCTACTTCTGAATTTATTATCTAAGACTATTTCCAGCTACCAAGTCCTCTCTGTTAGTTTTACATTCATACTTCTCTTTCTCATCGTCTTTATCTAAAACTCTATTTATATTAAGTTAAATTACCATATACTAAATTAAAAGTCAAATTATATTTAGGGAATACTATCACCAATATCATTATTATTAAAAACATTATATTTTCTATTTGCTACTATAGCTTTAGCTATATCTAGATTAAATTGTGCTGTATATAATAAATCAATTAACCTACTTGGCTTTGCATTCGCTATAATTTGTGTTAATACATCATAGTCTTTTTTTCCATAAAAACATTCAAAGAAATATGGATATAACATTATTGTCTTTTTTATCATCTCCTTTTCATTCACTTCTATTTGCGAAATTCTTTTATCATTATGAATCCTATACATATATGATGTCATATTTATAAATCCTATTTCTATTTTTTTCCCTTGTCTAATTCTTCCATCTAATAAGGCAACTCCAAACGACCAATCTTGCCACTTGACTATTTCTTTTGCATAACCATTTGCAATAATTCCATCCTCTTTTCTATAAATTATAGACGTTTGAACATGATGTTTATTTGCTATCATTTTTGCATTTATGGGATATGCAGAAATAGTATATCCTGTAAATGCACCAAACATTTCAACCAGCCCATGTACAAAAGCAATGTCTTCATTTTTCTCCATTAAATTTATTGCCTTATCTATAAAATTATTTCTTGTATCTCCTTTTGCAACTATATCATCTGCATCAAGCGGAAAAATGTACTTATATTTTGCTTTATTTAATCCAATATTTCTAGCCGTCTGCACTCCACAATTATATTTATTAAAAATCACTTCAACATTTTTTGACCTTATATTTTTTAGCCAACTAGTACATTCTGACTTATCATCTATAATTAAAATCTCATATGGATTTTTACACTGAATATTTTCAATTGACTCTATAAGTTCTTTAATATAACACCCATTATTGTAACAAGGTACTATAATACTTATTCCTACCTTCATAATCCTTTTCTCCATTTTTTATCATCATACATTTATGTAACCTTAAAAGGTACGTTTGCAGTTCCTACAAAACCATTTTCATTTAGCGCATACACCAATAGTCGATATTCACCACTTTTATTTATCCCTTTCATTCTAAATTTTTTACTATTTATCCTATTTTTTTCAACTGTTTTTGGTCTTATTGCATTTTCTCCAGCAAGACCATGCTCTTTTTCCTCTTCTTGAACTTCCACTAGTAATGATAATTTTTTTACTTTTTTTGTTAAAACAATTTCTACATCATATTCCTCATTCGAAACAATCTTTATGTTTTCTTTACCATACTTTCCGTTAATTTTAATCTCACTAATATCTAATATCTCAGGCATTTTATTATTTTTCCATAAACATTCCATTAGCTTAACTACGGCAAATGGTTCTCCATTCAAATTTCCTTTTCCATCCCATTCCGCAAACATACTATACCACGTAGGCGTAATTTCTTGTTTTTGTCCCCAAAAAAATACATAAGATCCCAATATTACATTACTATTTTTTACTATGTATTCATAACTTTTCTCATATAATTTTACTCTTTCCATACCTGTAGGTTCTATAGGTGCTTCCCATTCTGTTTTTTCGGACTCCCAATGTCCTATCGTTCCCCATTCAGTAATTATAATTGGTCCTGAATATAAACTTTGTTCATAATTTTCGATAATTTTATTAAAATATTTTGCATAAGCATTAATTCCAACTATATCAATACTATGACAATATTTACTAATAGAATTTAAGGACTTCTTATCAGCCCAGGCAATAATTGTTGCAACTGGATGTAATTTATCTATTTTTTTAATCATATCTGCAAGCTCTTCTATAAATTTCCATGCTTCTTTTGATGTTTTTCCTAAATTTACTTCATTTCCCAAATTCCATAAAAGTACTGCTTTATGTTTGCAAAATTTTTTTACAAAGCGCCTTATCTCTTCTTTTTTCTTATCTTTATAGTTCTCACTGAAATAACATTTATCTTCTTTTTCTAATTCGAATGTAAGCATAACTTTCATATTGTATTGCAATGCCTTTTCCAAAATTTTTTCACCATTTTCGCAACTCCATGTTCTGATTGAATTGGCCCCTAATTTAGCAGCCAGCTCAATATTAGAAGCTCCACCTACTCCTTTAATAAAAAATGGTTTGTTATCAACATATAATTTAAATTTCTCTCTTTTTTTAATTTCTATCATCTTTCTCTCTTATCTATATTTACTATTTTATAGTCTATTGATAATAATTTGATTGCATTAGATACATTTTTTTGTATTTCCCATTTTCTATATCCATTAATTCTCTATGAGTTCCATTTTCTATAATCCTCCCTTCTTCAAAAACAATTATTTCATCACAAAATTTGCACGATGATAATCGATGCGAAATAAATATTGTCGTTATATTTTTAGTTAAATTATTAAATTTTTGATATAACTCACTTTCGGAAATTGAATCTATTGCCGATGTTGGCTCATCCATAATAAGCAATGTTGAATTTTTATATAACGCCCTTGCAATTGCTATTTTTTGTTCTTCTCCATGGGAAAATTCTATTCCATCATCGTCAAAGTATTTGAAAATATAAGTATTGTATTTCTTCTTATATTTTTTTATTTTTTCGTCCATATCCACTTTTTCTATTACATTTTCTAACCTAATGTCATTAATATTGTCAAATGTAATATTCTCCTTTATTGTAAATGCCAATAATTGAAAATCCTGAAAAATTGCTCCTATTTTTTTTACATATTCTGAATAATCGTATTTATTTATATCAATTCCATTTAATAAAATTTTTCCTTTCGTTGCTTTATAAAATCTACAAATTAATTTTACTAAAGTTGTTTTTCCTGCTCCATTTACCCCCACAACAGCTATTTTTTTTCCATTCTCTATTTTCATACTAATATTTTTTAAAACATAACTTTTTTCATTAGGATACTTAAAACTAACATTAACAAATTCTAATTCAAATTTACTATTAGATATATTTTTCACCCCACCTCGTTCTTCATATTTAACATTTTCAATGAATTCTTTGTATTTATTTAAATAAAAAATATTTTTATCTATAAGAATTGCATTACTAATTATATCTTTAAAAGCTTGTGAAAACGTAAATAATGCTTCTATTACCATTAACATTTGCCCAATTTTCATTTTTTTTCTTATCACGCTAAAAGTCAAATACATATAAGAATATACATTCAACAAAACATTTACTAAAACACTAACAAAACTTAATTTACTTATCTCTTTACAACACTTTCTTTCATCATTTGTTAGTATTTTTTCTAATTTTTCTATTTCCTTTAAAATCATTGGTTGTGCATTAAACAAACGTATCTCTTTTCCATATTTAACATCCACCAATTCATTCGTCAAATAGTCAAATTTTCTACTTTGATTTATATTTTTATCAAAATATTTTTTTTCTATTTTGCAAATAATTTCATTTATTATTGATACAGCAATAATATTTATGACGAAAAAAATTATCATTGAAGTGGAATACTTTATTACAATAAATGTAACTTCTAATGCTATTAATAAATTTGAACTAATCAATATTAAATTATCCATAATACCCTGAAGTCCGTTTGCAACTTCTATTCCTTTTTCCGCCTGCTTACATTTATCTAAAAAATCTGAATTTTCAAGCTGTCTAAACTCAATACTTCTTGTAACTTTATTTATTTCTAAGTTGAATTTTTTAATATATATGTCATTTATTTTATTTCTATTCTCAATTACCCATTTTTTTGCAATATTGTATCCAAAATTGTTAGATATTACTAATAGGATAACAATTGCCACTGCATTTAAGCTTTTCTTATTTTGTATTATCGATACTATCCATAATGGTGCAAATATATTTATTACTGGGAAAAAAATATTTAATATTATCTCAAATAACGAATAAAAGAAATAAGAAAATTTTATTTTATACGTTTTCTTAAAAAAATAGCTAATTACTGATAGAGTGTTATATTCCTTTTTTTTATGAAGTATGTATTTATTCACATTAATCACCTTTTTTTCTATAATATTTTGCCTGCGAATCAAATAATTGAAAATATTTTCCTTTTGCCAACATCAAATTTTCATGTGTCCCACGTTCAATAATTTTTCCATCGTGTATAACAATAATTTCATCACAAAATTTTACACTCAACAAACGATGTGTAATAAATAAAGATGTTCTTCCATTTACAATTTCATTAAATTTTTTATATAAATTTAATTCTGACATTATATCCATTGCTGCAGTTGGCTCATCAAGAACTAGAATTTTTGCACTATCTTTATAAGCAACACGAGCAAATGATAGTTTTTGATTTTCTCCTCCCGATAATTCTATACCCTCTTTATTAATTTTTTTGAGAAGCTGGGTATCTATTCCCTTATATTTATTCAATTTGTTTAGTAAATTAACCATTTTTAATGTAGACTTTACTTTTTTCCTGTCAATTTCATTATTCATAGCTACATTATTTTTCACATCCATCGCAAAGCACTCTATATTTTGAAACATAGGAGCAAATAATGTATAATATGTATTTCTATCAAATTTTTGAATATCATACCCATTCAATTTAATCTTCCCTTTATCTGGTATATATAATCTCATTATTAATTTAACTAATGTCGATTTTCCCATACCGTTTATTCCCACAATAGCTAATTTGCATCCAGACTTAATTTTCATTGATAGATTGTCAAATATTTTTTTACTGTTCTTTGTATACGCAAAACTCACGTTTTCTAGCTCGAAATCATATTTTTTAAAAGAATTAAATAATTTAATTGTTTCTTCTTTCGACATCACATATTTGTTAGTATTTTGTTCATCTATTTCCAAAAAATTATGTATATCATTAATTTGCATTAACTGCGATTTAACAATAGTAAAGATGAAAAAAAAGGTTTGATTTGAAGAAAAAAATGTTTTAATTATTCCCCAAAAAAAAGTAAATTGAGATATTGTAATATTATTAACAATTATTCCTATAAACAGACCACTATATATAAATATTTGTTGAATCATAATACATATCTGTAACAAACTATTACATTTTATCCACCTATTAAAATGATTAACTTTTACATTATGACTTTTTTTACTAATATTATCTTGCTTTTTTTCTAATAATTTTTGAATGCTATATAATCTTATGTCTTTCGCATATATATAATCTTTAGAAACAAATGATAAATATGTTAATTTTCTATTTATTGGAGCAACTTTCTTCCAATATTCTTCTGTATCTCTTTTTTCAGTTATATTTAAAATCTTAATACAAATGACTGATAGAATAAAAATGCAAACTACATTAAAGCCACAAATTTTTATCAAATTATATATGGAAATCATTAAAACTGCAGCATTAATTAATAATAATCTTACATTGCCCAAAAAACCTATTATGCCTTCATTTGAACTATTAGTTGCTCTTTCTACTCTATCCTTTAAATTTAATATTTCAGAATTTTGATAATAATCATAATTCCAATTCATAGTTTTTTTTACGCGGAGAACAATAATTTTTTTTCTACTTTTTTCCAATCTCCAACGTATTTCTTTTTCCGTAAAATTCGCTACAATTAACAAAATTCCCCAAATCATAAAAGCTACAACAATTTTAATAAATGTTTGTTGAGCATTGTTTTCTATAAATTCAACAACCCATTTTGGAATATAAACAAACAAAATGCTAGTAGTTATCACACACAATATGTTTAATACTTCACATATAAGCAATTTCTTATTCCACTTAATTAATAATTTTAAAACATAAAAAAAATTGTCTAACATTCCATAGTTTTTGTATCTCCAATTATACATTTAATCCCTCTTAACAATATTTATCAAAAAACTTTTTACAAGTTTGGTTATAAACAACCCCTTTTTATAACAAAAGAAATTCTCTTAGCCTCAAAATAATATTTATATTTGTTATTATATTTTTCTTTTTCTCTATAATTTTCTATATTTGTCAAAATTACGCATTTAGTAAATATTTTGTTAATTATTTCTACAACATTATGCTCTGATAAATTCGCTTCGTTCTCAATCAATTTTATATTTCCATCTCTATCTCTTCTTTTTATATCCGCAAACATAACAATATAAATAATAGAACGCTTAGCAGTATTTTTTTTTATTTTATACAATATTTCCTGTAATTCATCTATCTTCAAATAATGTAATACATCTTTTGCTACAACAATACTATACTTTTTTTTTAATACTATATTTCTTATATCCGAAGAATATATATTTATATTTTTTTTTAGAGTTTCATTATTTTTTATTCTATTCTTCAACCAATATGGTTTAACAATATCAATTGCATCGACATTATACCCTTTTTCAGCCAAAAAAATTGTATAATTCCCATATCCATACCCTAAATCTAGTGCATATTTATCTTGAATTAACTTTTCAAAATTTTGATTTATATTTTTCTTAAAATCATTTGAAACATCTTCAAATATTTTTTCCGTATTATCTTTTTTATTCATAAATAATTCATTGTAATATTTTTTCATATTTTCTGACATTTTTTAATATCCTACTCCAAATTCAAATTTCTCTTATCTGTTCAAGCGCAAAAACTATACAATTTGATATTTATGAAACTATTAGAATTCAATTTGTACAGCTTTTCCCTCGTTCTTTATCGATTTTCCTATTGCATACACAATCTTCATTACAGAAATATGATCTTCAAATTTACTTATATTTTCTTCATTCGATAACCACGCAGACATAAGTTTCTTATTGCTTTTACTATGGAATAATCCATCATATGTATTATCTGTTATATACTCTTCATCTTTTAATAGTGATGCATTACTTCGTGTAGTTACCCTTGCGAATGCATCTATCCTTTCAACTTCTTTAATACCTTTTACTGGCACATCATAACAATGTACTTTAATTGAATGTACTGTAGAAAGCTGTACTTCTAATTCCACACTTGATACTCTTCCATTTTTATTGTATATGCCTTTTGGAATGTCTTTCCATTTTCTAACAGATGGTGTGGTTTGCTCTAACGAAATAGTTCCTAGCGTAATAACATTATTATTTTCTTTATCCTTTAAACAAAATGTAGATGTTATATCTGTTTCTCCATATATGATTTCTTTCTTTTCTTCTCTCCAATTTGCACAATAATCTTCAAATTTATTTGAAATTTTCTTTCCGATTCTTTCATTTTGATCTTGTGGAAATGCAGCATAAGAAGACACTTCTAAAACAAATTTTTTCTCTGGGTATAGTTTTTTATTTACACATAAACATTGTGATACTAAATCAATATAGTGATACCCGCCGTGCATAAGCATTCCGTAACCATATTTGTATGGATGATCTTCCCTGCTGTCATATTCTTTATGTGTATTCCACACTCCCCCTGCATGTCTTAAATGTACTGATGTTACAGGAGTTTCCAATTGTTTAACTTTATCCTTAACGAATTTTATAACAATATCATTATATATTGCATGATATCTACCTAGTGTCATAATCGAATGCTCTGCATTATTCTTAGCAATGTCATCCTTTATTTCTCTCATAATAGTAGGAATTTTTTCAATGTCAAAACAACCATTAGTCATTGGTGCAAATATTGGTTTTTCTGTCAATGAAGATATTCCTCTTTTTGCGCAAAATCTTAAATATTTCTCGTGTGATCTAACTTCTGTAGCAATATATATTTTGATTTTGCCTTTTTCTTTTATAATTTCATCAATAATTTTTCCAAAATATTCTTCGTTAAACCACTCTTTTTCGCTTAAATTAATATTATCTAAATACAATACTTTTTCTGGAAGAAAAGACTGTTTTCTTATTCTCGATTCAATATTTTCTTTTTCCGATAATAAGTCTATTATTGTATATCCATTTATCATTCCCTTATTAAATGCATTTTCAAAACATTCTGTATATTTGTTAGAAACTATTTCATCATATCCAATGACTACTAAATGTGTGCTCTTTTTCATTGTTCCATATTCCTTTCATTCTAATCTTTTTATCTGCCAAATAAAATTTATCAGATTTTTTATTGTAACAACATTTACTATTATTCTTAATGCCATTACATTTTGTTCTTTAAAAACAATTTTTTTTGTAAAAATTGTTTTAAATATAGTATTGAATGTTCTGCAATGAAAAATAAAGCTTCTATTGTCAATATAAATTCGCTAGACCATATTTTAGAATTTAATATTTTTCTATACCACAACTCTTAGACAAACGTCTTTTAACTTTCTAGTATTTTCTACTAATATTTAAGACTGAATTTATAATTACTTATGTCTTTGTTTTTTATCGTTGCATTTTCTTTTTTACAATCTTCAATCATCTCCCCATACAATTTTTCCCTAAACTCTTTTGTTACTGGAAAGCATATATCCTTATATACCGTCCTTCCATCCTTATCTTTCTGCTTTGTCCTATATGAGGGCATTGCCACAAACACATTATCCTTTCCCTGAATCAGTGTCACATTATTTATTACAAATTTGTCATCCAAATAAATTCTTGCAAGACCTTTTATATTGCTCCCCTCTCTTTCGTACGGCGTAACTTTTACTGTAAATGGTGGCTCCTCTACCTCAATTTTTTCTGTATTTAGCTCATTATTTTCTTTTCCAGCATTCTTATATCCTTCAATTATTGCATCATACAATTCTGTACGGAACTCCTTTGTTATAGGGTTGCATATGTCCTTAAAAACGAAATTATTATGCTCATCCACCTCACTGCTTCTATACCTTGGCATTGATACAAACAGATTGCCATTACTATTTTCAAGAATGGCAATGTTTGTAATTTTAAATGACTCACCAAATACTACTGTTGCAAACCCTCTTAAATTTCCTTCATTTTTTCTTACTTTATTTACTTTTACTGTATACTTCATTTTTTTCTCCTTCTCTACTATATATTTCTTCTTTTTCTGTTTCTTTTATTTCTTCACCAATATTCTTTTCCAAATCCAACATAGAATTTAATTCTGCCTGACGTTTTAACTTCTCCTTAAGCTCTTCCTCATAAACAAAAGGCTTTTCATATTCTATTTTTGAAGATTCTAAATCTCTTTTATACTGTTCTATCTTCTTTTTTAGAAACTCTTCATTTTCTTCTATGTTATTAAACATATTATCCAGCTTTATCATATTTCCAACAGCACTTGTAGACATTTCTGCCTTATACTCGTTTTTTCCCTGAAGTATTAAGAAATTTATTCCCATATAATTCTTTTCAACCAACAGATTAAATCCTCTGAATTTTCCAATCTCATAAGTATCACCTGCTTTATACTTGCTTATTTCTTCAAGCATTGCTGTCCCTCCATCATTTCTCTCGCTATACAACATATTACCTATTGTTATTGAAAACGCTTCGCTTTTTACACGCTCAGCATTTCTAAGTTCAATGTCCTTTCTCACACATTCAATTTTTTCTTCTGCTGCTTTAATTAATTTAGGAAACTTAATCATAAAATTATCCTGAAAAGTATATCTTTGGCTGTCATAAGATGCTTTCAGTATTTTTAATCGCTGTAATTCATTGTCAACTTCCATTTTTTCTTTTATTAATGGATTTCCTGTAGCAACTGCCTTTATTTCTGCATATGACAATGTTGCCTCATCTATGTCTTCACACGTTCTTGATACAGCCCTGCTCGTCATTATCTGACTAATAAATCTCTGCTTATTCTCTACCAGTGACCATGAGTACGCATCAAATGTTTCTTTTGTAACATATCTGTACACTGCTACTTCTTTATTTTCATTTCCTTGTCGTATTCCCCTTCCCTCTCTCTGCTCAATGCTCGATGGTTTCCATGGACAATCTACGTGATGAATTGCCACAATATGTGTTTGTACATTTACTCCCGTGCCACATTTATCTGTAGAACCAATAAGTATTTTCTTCTTTCCTGCTCTCATTAACTTAAATAATGTTTCTCTCTGTGCATCTGTTTTTGCATCATGTATAAATGCTATTTCATTTTCAGGTATGTTTCTTTTTATAAGTTCTGTTTTTATGTAATTATATACGTCAAAATCCTTTTCCCCAGGTGTTCCTATATCTGAAAAAATAATCTGACATCCTATTTTTTCTTCATCTTTTGCTTTTCCATATTCATAAAACACATTATCAATTACCTTATTTAATTTTCCGTCAGGATTATTGGGTGCGTCTTTATCAAGAAGTCTTGCATCCGTTCCAAGCAGTCTTGCTTCGTGTGTTATTTTCAAAAAATTATCTATGCTTGAATCCACTCCACCATTTCTGATAGCCTCCGCTCTCCTAACAAAATCCTCCATTATCTGCCTTATGTACCAATCTGGTTCTGATTCCACAATAATGTATTGACCATCTCTTAATTTAGGAACATTGAGTTCAAGCATGTCCTGTGTTTGCACGTCCGCTACCTGTTTAAATATATTCATTAACTCTGGTAAATTGGTAAATTTATTAAATCTGTTTTTCATTCTAAAGCCACTTCCCTCAACTGTAAGTTCTAATGCTGTTGTTATTTCACCGAAATTGGCTGCCCATGAATCAAAATGATATATTCCCATCTGCTCCAACGTATCTTTTTGAAGGTAACTTTGCATTACATACATCTCACACATAGTATTACTAATTGGGGTTCCTGTTGCAAAAACAATTCCTCTTCCGGGATTTATCTCATTAATATATTGGCATTTTAATTGCATATCTGTTGCTTTTTTTGCTCCCGAACCACTAATTCCCGAAACATTATTTATCTTTGAAAATATTGCCAAATTCTTGTAATTATGAGCTTCATCTACCATAATACTGTCAATACCAAGTTCCTCAAAAGTAATCAAATCATCTTTCCTTTCTTCGTCTGCAAGACTCTTTAATTGTTCTTGAAGCTTTTTCTTCTGTGTTTCCATCTGTTTAACAGTCCAACGCTCACCATTCTTTTCTTTTGTCTCCTCTATGGCATATGCTATCTGCTCTATTTGTTCATTAAGCATTCTTTCCTTTCTCGCTGCTGAAATTGGGATTTTTTCAAACTGCGAGTGAGACATTATTATGCAATCATAATCTCCCGTTGCAATTCTTGATATAAACTGTTGTCTCCTACTCTTTTCAAAATCACGTTCGGTTGTTACTAGAATGTTTGCAGATGGGTATAATCTCAAGAATTCAGATGCTGTTTGATTTATTAATGCTTTTGGAACTACCATTACTGTTTTATTTGCAAGACCAAGCCTTTTTTGTTCCATACATGCTGCCATCATCTCAAATGATTTTCCTGCTCCCACACAATGGGCAAGTAATGTATTACCTCCAAGTAGAATTCTTGCTACCGCATTTTTCTGATGAGGTCGCAACTCTATTTCAGGGTTCATTCCCGGAAATGAAAGTACCGAGCCATCGTATTCACGAAGTCTTATGTTGTTAAATGTTTCATTGTAATAATCAACATACTTCTTTCGTCTAACCGGATCCACAAATATCCATTCTCTAAATTTTTCCTTAATAAGATTCTGCTTTTCTCTTGCAAGCATTGTTTCGTTTCTATTAATCACGTAATGATATTTTCCATCTCCATCATCGATTTTGTCTCTTACTGTTACGGTTTTTAGGTTAAGTGATGCTTCAAAAATAGAATAAGCATCCATGCGGCTTGTTCCATATGTTTTGGAAGCTGCCACAGAATGCTTATCCTTTGATTTATTTTCTATAAACCATTCCATGCTATATTTATTTAGATGAACAATAATACCTGATGAATACTTTCCGCTTCTTATTGCCCTTACTCTTTGTGGTGTTCCAAGCAATTCATAAATAAATTGCTCATAGTCCTGTTCATCAATCCATGTTGTTCCTATCCTTATATCAATCTCCGAAGCATCAAGGTCTATTGGTTGGACTTTTTTTAATTCTTCCACGTTTATTTGAAATAATTCCGGCTGTTCCTTTGCAAATCTTTCTGCTATTACAAGTTTACTTCTAACATTTCCAGACAAATATTCATCTGACGTTTCCCATCCTTCATCCAGATTTTTTTCATCATACTGCATTGGATTCAAAAATATAATTCCTTTAAGTTCTTCAATTAATTTTTGTCTTTTAGTTTTACCACTCTCCACTTTTTTTCGTACTTCTCCACTTATATCAGGTATGTATATGCTCAAAATAAATGGAATGTTTACTTTTCCATATTCATTTATCGAAATATTCAATGCCTCAATTGCTGTCTCAACTCTGTTTATTGTTAATTCCGGTTTGATAGTCTGTTTATAAAACATATCAGCCTTAGTAACATAACCATTTTCATCCACATTTTCAAGAGAGCACAACAAAGGATAGTCTGCATCATCACGGAATGCTCTGTCATTTGCCCTTGAAGTAATTCTTCCATACTTATCTACAAATGTATCATAACTATTATTTAATTCTCTTTGAGCATTTTTTAATTCTTCTTCACTACATCCTTCCGACTGTATTTCAATAATATGTCTTGTTATACTTCGTATTTCGTTAAGAGCTTTAATTCTATCTATTGTTAGTTTTGAATATTCTTTTAAATACATTTTTGAATTTTGTCTGAAATAGAGTTTGCCATCCATAAAGGAATATGTATAATTTCTAACATCCGAATTTGCAATAATTACTTCATCATTCTTCTCTGTTTCCTCTATTTCAAAATTTGATATTGAAGTATTAACATTATTTAGTGCATTGCTAAGGCTTTCGTACATATTAAAATTTTCATCATTATTTACACAAACGGTATACTGACTTTCAACTCCATATCTTGCTGTATCATATTCCATTTTTCCTAATACCATTTCAGGATGTTCGACAAAATATGAATTAATCGGTATACCGTCTTTTGTATAACCAAGATGCACCCAGTCAGGTTCTATATCTATTTGCCTTTCCCTTTTTTTCAGGAAAAGAATGTCTGATGTAACCTCTGTTCCTGCATTGTTTTTAAATGCATTATTTGGAAGTCTTACAGCACCCACAAGTTCTGCTCTTTGTGCAATATATTTTCTTACATTTGGATTAGCTTTGTCCATAGTTCCTTTTGTTGTTATTAAAGCTGCTATTCCTCCCGGTCTTATCTTATCGAGTGTTTTTGCAATAAAATAGTCATGGACCCGAAAATTAAGTTTATTATATTTTGCATCATATATTTTGTAATCTCCAAACGGTACATTTCCTATAGCAATATCAAAAAAATTGTCATTAAAATTCGTTTCCTCAAATCCTGATATTGTAATATTAGCTGTTTGATAAAGCTGTTTGGCTATTCTTCCCGTAACTTCATCTATTTCCACACCATATAGTTTACATTCGTTCATTGAAGCAGGCATACTTCCAAAGAAATTACCGATTCCCATTGATGGTTCAAGAATGTTTCCTTTAGATATTCCCAAATTTGAAATTTTCTGATTTATGCACATTGCAATCTCGGGAGAAGTATAAAAAGCATTATTTACACTTGCTCTAGCATTGTCATATTCGGAATGTGTCAACAATTCTTTTATTTCTCTATATTCATCCTTCCATAAGTTATTTTTTTCATCAAATACTTCCGATAATCCTCCCCATCCTGCATATCGTGAAAGTATTTTCTGCTCTTCCATATTTGCAATTCTTTCTTCTTTCTCAATTCTTTTTAGTGTTTTTATTGCTTCCACGTTCCATTTATATCTTGTTTTTGCACCTCCCTTTTCTATTTCCCATAAATTATAATGATAATTGTTTTTTAATAATACATCGTTTTTATTTGAATCATCTTTCTTTGATTTCTCCATATCCGCTATTGGTTTTTTGTCCATTTCAAGAACCTCATCGGGAATGTCATAATCTCCTATTATCTCTTCCTCATTGATTTTTTCATAATAAATTCCTTTATTTATAAGAATTCCAATTTCTTCTTCTACAGATTTCCAACTTAAATAGCCTTCTTTTTCCCCTTCTATATCTCTCCACTTAAATCTTATACCCTGTGGTTTAAATGTATCATATCCATGTAGTCCATAATTCTCTATTGGCCAACCGGCTCCACCAAGACCATATTCCTTTTTAATTAATTTTTCACGTTCCGATGCCTTTGCAACATTTTTATAAATGTTATATACTCTTTCCTTTCCCCCTGCAAAACCCGTTCCTTTTAACAATACTGTAACTATATATTCATGCGGCACAATCCTTGCATTTTTAGGATTCAAGTATGTATATTTCTCTTTTTTCCCGCTTGGTAAATTCTTTACCCTTTTTTCATCTGATATTCCTATTTCTTTTGTATTTTCATCAAAGAAAAAGGAAGCCTGTTCAAAACCTGCTTCCTCTCCTATTCCTAATGAATCAATTTCTTCTAATTCTCTTTCTATTTCTTCATCAATAGATATATTCTCTTCCGTTCCAGATACACTCTCTAATGAAATCTGTACACTATCTGCTTCAGAACTACTTCTTCCGCCATCATTTTTGCCTGCTCCCTTATCTTCCACATTTCCATTGTTGAAGATGGCTCCTTCGGCTTGTGTATTTTTAGATAATTCCTCATTAATGTTTCCAATAAATTGTTGGCTTCCTCGTCCACTTCCTTCATCTTTTCGCCTAATCTCCCTAAACGATAAAGTGTGTTGTACCTGTTTCTCTCGTTCTCTTTCAGATATTCTGCTGCCATCATCCCGTATTTTCCCACCTGCGTCAAATCTTCTTTCTGAATTTCCGGCAGTTTTAGGTTGGGATACAACATTCCATCTGCTTTCTTGTGGTACATTAGTCTCATTTCTTCCATTTGTGACTCTCCTTTCATTTTCAATATGTCTTACTCTGTAATTAAACTCTTTAAGAACACTACAGGATACGTCACATACAAGGGAACCAAAACGGTATATATTATCTTCGCCAGATATATTTATTATAAAATTCATATCTTGTTCTTCAGAAGACATGTTAAATCCACATCTTGTTCCTACTGCATAGAAAACACTTTTATATAACATTTCCTCTACTGTAGGCCCCTGCGTTTTATTATCTCTATCTTTAATCACACCACCTGTAATCTGATTAAGTTCTGAAATCATAACCTCTGATTTCTCCCTTATTATAGATCGCACATTTATCTTTGTATAGTTCTTTAAGAGCTTTTGTAAATTATTTTTTTCATTACTTATATATGGTTGAATTTTTCCCTCGTCAATCAGTTCATCTACCATAATTTTTAAATTATAATCATTTAAATTCCATGTGAGATTAACATTTCTTCCTGCTGTATCAGATATATCGAACACATATCGCATATGTGGTTTTAAAACTTTCGATGGAAAAATTGCAATTCCCTTACTTCCTCTTTTTACATATCTTCCTACCTTTTTCCATGAATCATAATCTCCCACAAGAGTTGTGTTTGGTCGCTGTGCATACATCATTAAAATATTATCAAATTCATATCTGTATACTCTTCCTGTTAATTCTAAAAATTTTTTCCATTTATCTGAATCTGATACAATATCCTTAATATATTCATCGTAAAGTCTCTGTACCTTGTAATCAGCACTCATTATTTTCTATAACCTCCCTTAACGCTTCTCTTATGTCCTTTCCATCAATTTCATCTCCTAAGCTATCCCATCCTTTTACTTTATCTCTTGCAAATAGTTCAACACGTGGTAATTCGCCACACAATTCAACTATACGTTCCCTTATTTCTGCGGGTTTCTTACTATGTTCCATTATTCTTGCATCACATATCTGCGGCACTGACTTTGATACACGTTTAGGTTGTCCTTTTGTTCCTATTAAACATACCTCCGAATTTGAACGTGTCCAAAATCCCAGTCCCATAAAATACGTGTTCTTTTTCTTATTTCTTTTCACCCAATTGAAGCCACACGTCTTATATTTAAATCCCCATCTTTCCATTACTTCTATTCCTTCTTTTAGGCATGGAAATGTTATCCACAAAAATAAAATACAATCCTTATCGGCGATTTTATCTACTGGAAGAGCCATTATATCTTTAATATTCATTGTGTGATAATGATTCTCCGCACTTCTTCCCTGACCTTTTTTGGAATAAACTCTATATTGCCATGGTGGATCTGCATATATAATTTTGTACTTTTTCCCCACTTTAGTCACCTTCTTTCAATTTCACCAAACTTGTGTATTTTTCATACTCATCTTTATCTAAATTTAGCGTGACAAAATCTGTCTCCTTTTTTATTTCCACCAGCAGTTTCTTAATAATTCTTAACATAATAAAGTTATCTTTTGACATTTTAATGCTTTCCGTAAACATGATATTTTGATTATTGTCAATACCATCCTGCTGACTTACTATGTTTAACATTACTTTTCTTTTTAGTTCATTTGCTTCGTCCTTAGTTAACACAACTTTTTCTGTCTCTGAACCACTGTTTTCCCATTCCTTATGAAGCTCTCCAATTAAAAACTCCATATATCTTAAATACATTTCCTTCATTTTTCCTCCAATCAAAAAAGAGCAGATAAAACTCTACTCCTCTTTTAAATTATTTTTTATTTTTGTTAGGTCTTCCAATCATAACCAGCGAACCATTATGATAATCCTGTAATACTACTCCTGTTGCCTCGTCAACTGCTTCCACCATTTTACCATTTCCTACATATATTCCCACGTGACTGATATTTTTATATCTTCCGTTATTTGAATAACTGTAAAAAATTAGGTCTCCCGGCTTTAAATCTGTTTCTTTTACAACACACCCTTTATCATTGCACCATTTTGCTTCGGCTGCTGCTGTATTTGCCCCATCACACATTACCGATATTCCGGCACTTTTCCAAGCATAATATGCTAATGATGAGCAATCAAAATGTGTTCCTGAATTTCTAAGTGGCTGGCTATATGGATAGCCTACTTTTGATAACACAAATGAGCAAACTGCATTTGCATTGATATCAGTTACTCCATTTAATATTTCGTTAATTTCTTCCTGTGATAATGATGACTTCTTATTTCCACCATTTACTGTTCCTGAATTTCCATTATTATATTCTAATGCCAACATTGCATCCGAACTCATAAGTGAATTCAACAGTTCTATTTCATTTTCGTTCATACTATATTCTGTTTCCATCTGATAATATGTTTTCAGACTTACATTAACGTATAATACTTTTTTCTTTTCCTTCTTTCCCTTGTCATTTTTAATCTTTTCTTCATTTATGGAAGTTGTGTATGTACACATATCGTCAAATACTGTTTTTAACTCTGTCTTTGCATTTTCATTCATTACTGTTGCCGTGTTTCCAATTCCATATTTAACCATATAAACACTCATTACATCATAATAATTTGATGGTGTATTCGATGTTCCCTCATAATCTTTATACACTATCTTTCCAATATCACACTCTTTATGTTCCGATACTAACGTATTTATTTCTCTGTTAAATTCTGCTACATACTGACTGGTGACTGTCATTATTGTATCTCCATTTTCAAGTGGTGGAAAAAATATTGAAAATGGTGAATTATATATAAGTGCAATTACAAGAGCTATTATTATGGCTGCAATGCATATAATTATAAGAAGAACTAAAGCAAATGGTAATAAACACATCCCTGCTTTTATTAATATATTTTTTACGCTATCCAATGTTTTCACGTTTGTACTTGTATCTGATTTATTGTTTTTCAATTTGCTTAACACATAATTTAATTTTTGTTTTTTTACTTTTTTCTCCGAACCGACATCCTTAGTTCTTTTTACATTTTCCTTACTTCTCTGTTCAAATTTTCTGTAATCGGATTTTACACTTTTATCTTTGCGGTGTACCGTTTTATTCTTTTCTTTTTTTTGCAAGTTGTTTGAATCTTTACTATGCAATTGTTTCTTTTTACTTCTGTTCTTCCCTCTTACACTTTTTATGTGCTCTTCCTTTATATGTTTTTGTTTTACATGTTCTTTTATATTTTTACCTGTAATTTTTGCCACCTTGGTAAAAGGTTTTGTGATAACTGATGCCGTTACTAATGCTTCTCTTATCTCTTTACCACCATCTAACTGTTCTACAGACTCCAACATCTTTTTTTGTGCAATTACTTTTCCACCACTTTTTAATATACTCTTTTTATCCTTTATAACTTTTCTTTTATCCGTATCATTTCTGTTAAAATTTGGCATATCACGACTATGTATGTTCCTTCTTTTTCTCTCCATTTTCCCTCCTGACGTAAATAAAGCCATTACAAAGCTCTGGCTTTGTAATGGCTTTATTTAAATTACTTTATTATTTCTCTGCCCATATACTATCATTCCACTTTGCTTTTAAATTTATCTTAATAAAAGGCTTCCTTAATACAAAATCTCCTTTATCTATAATAATATACGTTTGGGTATTATCACACTTATTAAAAGTAAGTTTTCGTATATCCCCACTTCCAAATGTTAATATCTTGTAACAAGCATCTAGCCTATTAACTGTATATGGCCCTGATACCATTTTTAATTTTCCTAAAGAAAACTGTTTTCCAAATAAATCGCAATAATAAATACTATCATTTACTAAATATATTTTTTTATTTAATCTTATGTTATGTAAAAACTCTTTTATTTTTTTCACATCATCAAACGGAACTGTAACTTGTTGAAAATTAGGCATACTAACTTCTTTACCATCTATCAAATCAATAATTTTATTTATTAAATCTGAATTACATTCTTGCGGACACTGAATTCTAATATCAAAATAATCCTCTATCCTTTTTAATTTTTCTAATATTTCTATCCACTCACCTTGGTACTGTATATTTCCTTCTATTTTTTCTCCAGAATAATATACTTGTCCACTTGAATTATATATTTTAAAAGAAGATTTTTCACTACTATTCTTAGCCTTATTAATAAACTCGAATGATTTTAAGGTTTCTAAACGTGCTCTAACACTACTACTTTTCAAATTTGATTGTTCTATTTCAAAATATGAATTTCCCTTATTTTTAATTGGTGCACAACTTTTAATATTTATTAGTCTGGTTGGATCATCTTCATTATCTAAATAACAATATTCTTCATCTTTTTCACATATTCGTAAATTATTGATTTTAATAATATGTTTATCCAAGCCTAAATTCATCTCAAAAATCCCACGACCTCTTATTACTCCAATATCTGGAATGATTTTCATCTCCAATTTTTTTATTTTTTTCTGATGTTCTTTATATTCTTTCCATTTGTTATTCTCATAGGTATACGGGTATATTTCCGGCTTCTTTGATTCATCTTTTATTTCGATTAAAGAATATGCATTAGGATGTAAATCATCAAAATATGCGGCTCCTCCTGTTAACATATATGCACCATTACTTTGTTCATATAGAACAGGTCTGCCACCTGTTTCTGTATGCCCACAAAGAATTAAATTAGCACTTTTGCGTAACTTGGGTAAAGTAGCTTCTCTCCCGTCATATTCACAAATTTCATTCTTATGTAAAAATCTTTCTGCATGATGAAAAATTGCTATCGTATATATTTCACTATCACCTAATATTTTATAATTTAATAAATCTTCTATTTGTTTCTTTCCAATAAAATTTGCATCATCGGGATAATCTTTCAAATATGATAGTAACGCTGTATTGAATGATACTATTCTAATTTTTCTATTTTCTTCTAATTCAATGTCTTTATAGCCAATGCTATAACTTGACTCTTGCTTGCTATTCTTAGGGTAATGAAAAGGTATTACACCAAGTTTGGCACAAAATTCATCATAGTTATATAATGGTTCCTCCATTTTATGTACATTTGAATAATCATATAGTTCATCTATATCTTTCACCTTTGTATCCTTAGTTATATCACATCTATAATATCCATAATTTCTATTAATATCATGATTTCCAGGACAAAATGTAATATCACTACCACGTAATGATAATTCTTTTAATAACTTTTCAAACCATTTTAATGCTTCGTTAAAATCTTTCTCTTTTCCCCACCACGCAATATCACCAGTCACGATTATATGTTCTGGTTTTTTATCCATTTTTGAAATACATTCTATTAATTCTTCTAAAATTAGTTCCTTCCTATCAAACACTCCATCTACATTATATTCGCTATAATTTCTTCCAAAATGTATATCTGACAAATGCAATATCTTACTCATATTTATATATGTACCCTTTCTCTACTTATTTAAATAAATAGTTTCTGTTTCTTTAATTTGCTCTATTAACCACTCTAGATTTTTTCTTACAATTAAATCATTAATCTCTTGAGGGTCTATATTCTCTCTCAATTCTTTCAATAATACCACATCATCTAAGCAATTAACTTTTCTGCAATAATCCAATGGATATAATGAGTTTAAAATACGTCTGAATTTAATGATATTTTCAGATGATGAATTAATTACTGTATTTTTCAACTCAGATACAGATATTTCGTGAAAAATATTTACATCTGAATCATACACAATATTGTATTCATCAATAATATTTTCTAATTCTTGTACCCAATCTTCGTCTTTTAATATTTCTCTAACACTTTTCGCTTTATTCTTATTTTTTTTATTTAAAATAAACTTATTAATATCTGTTATATCACTAATGATTTTATCTCGTATTTTGGGATTCTCAAATTTCAAATTAATTAAATCTATTTCATATAAACGATCAGTTTTTGAAATATTTATACTCATTAATCTCTTAAACTCTTCAATAGACAATTCAAATCCTATGTCAATAAGACATTGTACACAAATTAGAATTCTTCCATAATAAAATGTCGGATATTTATTATCTTTTAATTTTCCCTTAAATTCGTCAATTTTATCTTCACACCATTTCTGAGAATTCTCATAATAATAGTTGCTCAATAAATTAAGTGGATCTTGACTATCTATGTTATTTAAAATTTGCTCATCAACATATTTATTTAATTCTTTATTAAAGTTTTTATAAATAAACTGTCCTGTTTCGACATACATTTTTACAGATAGCATTCTCGGTCTTACTTTTATCAGTGTTCTTTCCCATTCTTCACTAGGTTCCTGATAGTTCGATTTATACTCAATTGCACAAATAAACGTTTCTTCAATTATATATTTTCTTACTTCTATCTCATAGTCTTTAATAGATGCTTGTTCCATTTTTTTAACTAAATACGACACTTTTGAAATAAAAAACTGGAATGTTCGCAAATTGTTATGGGAATATTGTTCCATGTAATTGCAAAACATATCACTATAATTTAACAGTTCATTTTTTAATGTATTATTTTCAACACCATTGCCAATTATTTTCTCACAAATAATTTTTATATCTGGATCATAATGCAATGTTACCCCTATTAATTTTTCTCTAATTTTCTTATAAGCATTATCATATTCGTCATTTTGAAAAAGAAGCTCTCTCCTTTTTTCTAATTCAGAACTATTAATTTTTGAATTTATTCTTTTATTTTGCTCAAAAATATTTTCTCTTTCACCTGACCAATCAATATTTTCATTCAAAGCTACCATATACTGCATTTCTTTAGATTCCCTATTTTCTTTTATGGATATCTCCTTTTCATTGGCAACTAAAATCACCTTTGTTTCTTCGTGTTCTACTAAACCATTTATAAATCCAAAAACTTCATTAATGGGACAATCACATCTTTCTAAATCGTCAAAAATAAATATGTAATTTTTTAACATAATCCAGTTAGCTATTATATTAGTTATACTCACATCTGGCAAAATTTTTTCCCTTATTCTACTAATAATACTTTTAGATGTAGACAATATGCTCTCAACCTTTTCTTGGCTAATTTTTCCTTTATTTTCAGAAAACTTTGAAGCCTCTTCCGCAAATGTCCATGCCATAGCTTCTTTTATTTCATCAATCGACTTACACCCATATAATGATATATATTTTATTTTTCTTTTTCCTCTATTTTTTTCTAAATTGTTTATTTCCTGTGTTAGTCTATTTTTTACAAAGTATGTTTTTCCACATCCCCATTCACCCTCTATTAATATGGCATATTGATATGATTTATCTACAAGATATCTGTTTACTTCTTCTACAATCTGCTGTTCATTCATTATATTTACACCTTCTGATTCGTTTATTTATTATTCCAATTATAGTAATATTTGTTTAATATTAACATATACTTTATTTGAAATCTAGAGTACCTAAATTCATATAATTTTTAGAATTTTTCTCATGTATATTTGTATTATATAATCTATACAATTCTGTATCTCTTCCAATTGTATTATCAAATGGAATAATTACATTTCCACATTTTATCAATCCCATTCCTGACGGAGCATTACTTACAAATTCCAATTGTGATTCTGAAACACCTACAACTTCTGCTATTTTTTCTGCATCAGTATTTGCCTGTTTTAAAATTGCTACAAACTCACTGTTTGCAAGCATTGTAGTCACTGTATAATTCTGTAAAAGGTCAACTACATTCTGTGTTATTCCTGTACATAATCCACCCTGTTTTCTTACTTTCTTCCATAGCTGCTGTAAATACTTTGCACTATATTCTGAATTAAGCAACACATGGATTTCATCTATATACAACCATGTTGCTCTGCCCTTTTCTCCGTTTTCTACGATTCTTTGCTGAATTGCTTCCATCATAATAAGCATTGATATAGGTGCTAAATCCTGACCTAAATCTCTAATTCCATATACTGTAAATCTATTATCCATGTCCACATTTGTCTGATTATTAAAAATATTAAGAGAACCTTTCACAAATATTTCAAGTGATAATGCAATATCCTTAGCTATTTTCTTTTCATCAGCATCAGTTTGATTTAATAATCTTTCATAGAAGTCAGACATAACCGGTATATATTTTTCTCTGCTCCTTGCTATATCCAAATACATATCTGTAAGACACCTATCAATTATGGAGCGCTGCTGTGGGGTAAGTGGCTTATTTAAACATTGCTCACACAATCCAAACATAAAAGAACATTTTTCTCTAATCCATCCCTTTGAATCTCTTGCATCAAGGTTCCATACATCCATATCCAAAGGATTAACAAAATTATTTGTATATGTAGACAGGTTAACAATGGTTCCGCCATAAGTCTTTGCAATATCAAAATATTCGTGCATCGGATCAATTACGATAACATCGTCCTCACCCTTTAAGAAAACACTTCCCATTTCCATCTTACTGAAAAATGATTTTCCAGAACCCGGAACACCAAAAACAAATCCGTTACCATTTATTAATTTTTTTCTGTTTCCTACATTTATATTTTTAGATACCTGATTAATTCCATAATAATTACCTCCATCATCCTTGAGTTCCTGCACACTAAAAGGAACAAGACCCGCTAATGAATTTGTCAACATTGTTCTCATTGTTTCAACCTGTCTTACACCAATTGGAAGAATAGTGTTTAATGCTTCTCTTTGCATAAACTGATGAGTGTCTATTGTAACTCCATTGCTTTTTCCTATTGTCACAATTGTTTCGCACGCACTATCCAATTCTTCTTTTGTTTCTGCCATTACAACCATATTTACTGATGTATAAAACATACTCTCATCATTTTCTCTAACATTAGTCATCATATCCTCAATGTCCTTTTTTTCCATTCTTTTCGAATATGATATTTCTGTTGAGAAATCATTGTTTTTATTTCTCACTCTTTGCTGTTTAATAATATCCGATTCAACACCAAGATATTTTTTCTGTAATAATTTGATTGTCATATCCTTTGGAATAGGCACAACATCTATGCTTGTAATCATATGAACAGGAAGCATTGTTATTGTATTAAGAAGTTCCTCCGAAAGACTTTTGGGATATTTTTTAAAAAACAAAGCCCTACAAACCTTATTTTCATCCTCAAAATAATCCTGATAAAACTTTATCATACCGTTGCATAAATCATTTCTAAAATCTCTTCCTACACGCTTTGCTTCTCTTATATTGAAATCAAATTCGTCTTCCTTTCCTAAGTTATAAAAATCGTGTAGTACTCGCAATCTTTCATTTCCACTTAATGAAATTATTCCTGTTCCAAGTTCATTAAATGCCTTCTTAACATTTACTTCTATTGTTGCAAACTGAGCTTTTGCCTCTTCAAAATTTTTTCTCTCCACTGTAATTGTTAAATATTTTTCCTGTTCAATTCCCTGTCTCCCTTCTTTTATTTTTTCCTCAATTATATTGTTATAAATTTTTCTAAATCTATCAAATCCATCATCTAAATATGGAAGTAATATATATCTTCTTAAATCTTCCATATCCTTATTCTTATTATTGATTGTTATCTTAAATGAACAATCAAGTGAATTTAAAAATTTACAATATCTTTGAAGTATTTCCTCCTGTTCTTCATATGTTGCTGTTGTATAATTTATGTCCATAAACTTATATGTTTTTGAATACTTATTTTCCTGTATTCTAAATATTCCATTTTCAGATACTTCCTTTATTTCTATAGTTTCCTGTATGGATTTAGGACTTTTATAAATCGGTTCCGATGCTTTTTTTAATTCCTTAAATCCATCTGAAAATAACCCCATTTAATTTCCTCCTTATAAATATTTACAGCCATAGGCAATGCCTATGGCTGTAAGTGCAAATACAATACTAATTACTAGTATTCTTATTATTTTTTGTTTCGTTTTTTTAATATTTATATCTTCGTTATTTTTTAATTTCTGATTTTCTTCCTCCATAACAGTTGCTACTTCTTTTAACTCTTTCACGTTTTCTGTTGATTTATAAACCAACGGTTTAACTTTGAACATAAATTTAATTCTTTTCTTCATCATTTGCATAAAACTCATTCCGTTAAAAGAATAAAATCCACTTAGTGCTATTGGTGCAACAATCGGTATTGCAATGTATGCTGATAGTGTAAATCCAACTTTTTTATATGTAAGAACAACAATTGTCCCACCTACTAAAATACTTAATACTGAAGCAATCAATTGCTTTGCTGTAAGTCCAAGAACAACTGATTCCTTAAATTTATCTATATCTCTGTTTATTTCAACTGACACATTCATCACCTGCCTTTATCTTAATATCATTATGTCCTACTACAATCCTAATGCCTTACTTGTTAATCCCTGTGCACCCTTTACTGTTCCAACTGTCAAAGCTATAGTAAATGTCATTTCACATAAATAAATAAGAGTCTGTGTCCAATCTGCATACTCTCCCGTAAATGACGGAAGCCCTGAACTTATCAACGCATTACATACAATGATTGCAAGCGCCATTGTTACTGCTTCAAACACAATTGACAAAAAATATCTTGCATATGTGGTAGCCGTATGACTTACCATTCTATTCCCACTTATTGTTGAAAGTGCAATTGCTCCAAACGGAACAATTATAAGTATTTTTAAAAATCTGAAATACACTGTATATATAAGAAAAAATCCACAGATAATAATGACTATTGATAGTATTGACGTAAGAATTAACATAACCAGACTTGCCCCAAATCCAAGATTTTTAATAATATCCGCCTGTGTACTGTCTATGGTAAGCTTAACCATTTTTCCTGCACTTAATAGTTTTACAAGATTTCCCACCGAAGTAAAAAATGCCTTCATTATGGTTACATTGTTTGCAACAAGCCATTCTGCTATTCCTATTCTCATAAGCATTCTTAATATTACTTCAAATCTCATATCTTCTTTCACATCCACACTTTCAGAACAAAAGCCTATTACAAAAAACAAGACAACTAAAGATGAACCTACTCCAACAAAGATAGGTTCAATACTTTGAACTACACCCCAAGGTCCTCCATCTTTAAATGACTCAGGAGATTGTCCTAAAAGGGCAAACACAAGTGATATCTGATTATTCCAAAATCCAAATACCATCTCCAGTAAATCCAGAATCTGTTGTCCTAGTTTAAATATATCCAAATATCATCACCTCTTTTCTTCCATGATTTAAGACTAAAATCCAAGGATTCCAAGAACTGATGATATACCTGCCATCATTACTCCAGCCACTATTCCTTTTAATGCTGAATTCATTGTGGATGAATCCTGTTGCTGATAAGCCTGAGCAAACTCCATTACATTTTTAGCAAGAATAATTACACCAATCGCTCCAATAATTGCAATAACCAGTGTTTTCAGATTATCAAGAGGTTTTGTAACAGAACTTGTATCTGCTGCCATTACTCTTGTACATAACATTTCCATCATTACTACCGAACCTGATAAAACAGGAAATAATTCTTTTTTTATTCTTTTACCAATACCTTTCATATCTTTTTGTCTCCTCACTTCTTCCAATAAATTTCTCGTCATAGTTTCCCCTATCTTCTTAACTTCCATATTTTTGTCTTTCCTTCCTCATTTTTTCCACAGAAACATCTGGGTAAAAATAATTTAATATCACATTAACAGGAACACCTTCCCTCATTTCCTTCTTCACTTCATCGCACTGTTCTTTTGAGAACTTCCAAAAAATCATTCGATTTGTAACTGTATCCTCCTTTAATTTTTTCCACCTTTTAATTTCATTTGTGTCATTAGCATTTTCCATATCTTCCTGATATTCAAGCTCTCCTGATATTTCCATATCTACTTTTGAGTTTTCTTTTTGAGGTTCAATCTTTTTTAACCTTTTTATCACTGTTTCATTTTTCAGAAGCATAAATTCCGCCATTGTAAGCTTGTCTATGTACACGTTTTTCCCTTTCTCTTTTAATCTTTCGTAGTACTCCAATGACTTTCTATTTAATATTTCAAAGGGAGGTCCGATAATAACCGAATCCTCCCTTGGTATATGTTCATATGATTTTCCTTTTCCATCTGCCGTCTGATTGAATACCGGATGATTAAATGGATTAAACTTATTATCTACAATGGGATCAAAACCTCTTATGAATATTAGACATTTTTTATTATCAAATTTTCTCGCTTCGTCAGGTGTCATAAGTTCTCTACCAAGTACATCATAATTTCTTGAGCTGCTTCCCTGTCGTCCTCTTGTTTCTCCACTAGATTTTTTCTCAATTGTCCCTTTTCCCAATAATTCTGATATATATTTATGGGTGCTTTGTTCATTTCCACCTAAATAAATAAGTGTGTCACAGTTACCGGGTATTGTTTCCCAAGTATCCTTGAACAATGCTTTTATCTGTGCCAAATTCTGAATAATTATTACCGAACTTATTTCCCTGCTTCGCATTGTTGATAAAAGTGAACAAAAATCATCCGGAAGTGCAACATTTGAAAATTCATCAAGCATAAACGTAACATGTATCGGCAATCTACCACCAAAATTAAAATCAGCCTGATAATAAAGTTCCTGAAATATCTGTGTGTATAGCATCCCAATTATAAAGTTATAAGACTTATCAGAATCAGGTATTACACAAAACAATGCAGTTTTTGTTTCACAATCTCCATTTGCACCTATTCCTATGTCCGCAAGATTCAATTCGTCTTTAGACAAAATTCTAAGTATTTTTTTATTCTCCAAAAAAGCCAGTCTTGAATTTGCACTTATTATAATTGAACGTACCGTATCTCCTGCTCCTCTCATACATTTTTTATACTGTTTTACTGCTGGATGATTTGCTCCCAACGGACTTGTTTCTTCCAATGCACTCATTATGATATCAAGTTGTGATGGTTTTCCTTTTTCTTTTACTTCAGCCTTTCCCATCAACTTAAGTACTGTTTCAAAATTTCTCCTTTTAGGTGGAACTTCTAACCACACATAATAAAACAACGCCTGTAGAAACATTCCTTCTGCTTTTTCCCAAAATGGATCAGCAGGATTCGCTCCTTTAGGCGTTGTATTTGCAATTAAGTTTGTAATTAGTTTAATGACATCCGTTTCTTCTCTTATATATGAAAACGGATTATAGCAATCAGACTTTGCCATATCTATAAGATTAATTACCTTTACGTTATATCCATTATTTTTTAACATTTCCCCTGTACTTCTTAAAATTTATAGCAATAGGTAAGGATTTGATATTATCTCCACCTTTTCCCCTGCTCTACACC
>ERZ837910.1777-NODE-1777-length-28469-cov-9.768354_pt1 | contig 28469 bp, 20 predicted proteins | sample MGYA00519940_ERZ837910 | MGnify/ENA primary metagenome ERZ837910 (study PRJEB31850, sample SAMEA3708825) | human gut metagenome | biome: human gut; feature: human-associated habitat; material: faeces | place: China | collected 2014 ... | reverse complement strand
GATCCCCCCGGGAGATCTGGTTCTGCGCCAGAACCTCCAGGATTTTGAGATAGGTCTCTCCATTTTTGGAGGCTTCTCCCTGGGGAAATACATAGGTGCAGACCAGGAAACCAGCTGCTTCCAGGGCAGTCTGGGCCCGCTGGCCGTACAGGGACGCTACGACGCTGTCGCAGACCAGGGCAGCCCGGCGACCTGGGACGAGGGGAGCGGCCCTCTCTCCCAGCCGGTCCAGCAGGCCGGGGGCGATTGCAACGTCATAGGGCCTGGAGCTCAGAATCCGAATCTCAGTTGGCTTCATTCTGCAAGGGCCTCCCGTATCCGCCGGATGCTCCGGGCAGTTTGGGCAAATTGCTCTGGCGTCAGGGCCTGGGCCCCGTCGCACAGGGCATGGGGCGGGTCGTTATGAACTTCCACCATGACCCCGTCCGCTCCCGCTGCTGCAGCAGCCAGGGCCATGGGCTCCACCAGCCGGGCCAGGCCGGTGCCGTGGCTGGGGTCCACCAGCACCGGCAGGTGGCTCAGCTCCTTCAGCATGGGGACGGCAGCCAAATCCAAGGTGTTGCGGGTGTTGGTTTCGTAGGTGCGAATGCCGCGCTCACAGAGCATCACCTGCTGGTTTCCCTCAGAGAGGATGTATTCTGCGCTCATGAGCAGCTCCGTCAAAGTGGCGCAGAGTCCCCGCTTCAGGAGCACAGGCTTTTGCAGTCTGCCAACCTCCCGCAGAAGGTCGTAGTTTTGCATGTTTCTCGCGCCAATTTGCAGGATGTCCACCTCTTCAAACAGGGGGAGCTGGTTGACACTCATCACCTCTGTGATGATGGGAAGCCCAGTTTCCCGTTTGGCCTCCACCAGCATTTGGATGCCCTGAGCTCCAAGCCCCTGAAAGGCGTAGGGGGAGGTGCGGGGCTTGAATGCGCCGCCTCGCAGGAAGTTTGCACCTGCCTCTTTCACGGCCTGGGCAATGCCCACCACCTGCTCCTCACTTTCCACGGAGCAGGGGCCTGCAATCAGCCCAAAATATCCACCGCCAATTTTGGAGCCGCCTGCCTCTACCACCGTATCCTGGGGATGAAACTTGCGGTTTGCCTGCTTGAATGGCTCGCTGACCCGTTTTACGGCCTCCACAATTTCCAGGCTGTTTAATAGCTCCATGTCCACCCGGCTGGTGTCGCCCACCAGGCCGAGAATGGTGACTTCTTTGCCCTGGGAGATGTGAACATCCAGGTTCATTCCTTTGAGCCAGTCCACCAGATGGGCGGTCTGTGTGGGGGTTGTACCATGTTTCAGAATCGCAATCATAATAGCACTCCTTAAAAAACAACCGCCGCACGGCGAATCGTGCGGCGGTTCAAAATTCTGTTGCCCCGTTCGGAAAGCATTGCAGCACAAATCGCTATTACTTTTTATGGGTAAAAAAGTAATAGTAATAGTAGCAAAACTGCGCTGCATTGAAAATTACATTCATAACAGTCAGCCTCCAACGGTAACGTATCTGCATCATACCACGCCCCTTGACAAAAAGCAAGTGTTTTTTACGCAGGGACACACCTTTGTGAATGACATTTTCCCAAAACATCGCGTTTCCCTTGACAAGTGCTTCTACCTTATGTAGAATAATGACGGAGGGAGTGGTACACAATGAGCGATTATCAGTTAGGTGTCATTGAACGTCAGTTTGCGGAAATGATTTGGGATTCTGCCCCGGTGACAGCATCTGCGCTGGCAAAGCAGTGCGAGAGTGTGTTTGGCTGGAAGAAAACCACCGCCTATACCGTCCTCAAGCGGCTTTGCAACAAGGGGCTGTTTGCGCTGAGCGGCGGCGTGGTGACAGCCGTTCTTTCCCGCCGGGATTTTGAGGAAGGTCAAAGCCGTGCCTTTGTGGATGACAACTTCAGCGGCGATTTTCCCTCCTTTTTGGCAGCCTTTACCGCAAAGAAAAAACTGACGGCAAAGGAAGTGGAGTCGCTGCGCCGCATGATTGCGGACTATCCCGAAGGAGCATCAAAATGACCCGTCTGATTCCAATGGCGCTGGCTGCCGGGTGGATGGTTCTGCCTATCTGCGTTCTGCGATGGCTGCTGCAACGGTGCCCAAGGAAGTATCTGGTGCTGTTGTGGGTTCCGGTGGCAATGCGGCTGTGCCTGCCGCTGCAAATCCAGAGCACCGTCAGCCTGGTTCCCACGGCGCTGTCCCGGCTGTCCTATGAACCGTCGCAGAGGCTCCTGTTTCTATGGCTGGCAGGGACAGGCTGTGTTCTTGCGTGTGGCGGATTCCGGCTGCTTCGGCTGAAACGACGGTTGGGAGAGGCGGTACATCAGCGGGGAAATCTGTGGCTGTGTGACCATTTGCCCGGTGCTTTTGTGATGGGGCTTCTGCACCCCAAAATCTACATTCCGTCCGACTTGCAGCCTGAGGCAATGGCGTTGGTGATTGCCCACGAGCGGGCGCACATCCGCCGGGGAGACGTGCTGTGGAAGGGAATTGCCTATGTGCTTCTAAGCATTTATTGGTTTCATCCGCTGCTGTGGCTGGCGTATTTGCTGTTTTGCAGAGACGTGGAGCTTGCCTGCGACCAGGCGGCAACGGCGGGGCTTTCCCAAGCTGCCCGCCGTGAATATGCTCAGGCGCTGGTTTCCTGCGCCGCACCTGCTGCCCCGGTACCGGGATTTGGAAGCCATATCTTGAAAGAAAGAATCCATACCATCCTGGATGACCGGAAGCCGCCACGCTGGGCAGTACCGGCGTTCCTTGTGGCCTTTCTTTTGCTTGCGGCGTGCTTTATGACCAATGCAAAGCCGCGCTATAGCCCACAGGTTACGGCAGCTGTCGGTCAATTTCTGGAAGAATTGGCGGCGGTCAATAAATAGAATTAGAGCAGGAGTGGAAAAAGCCGTTCCTGCTCTATTTTTCAAAAGGGCTTGACATGTTATTCTACATATAGTAGAATAAAGCTATCCTACAGGACGTAGAATAACAAACACAACATCGGTCAAGAAAGGAGCTTCCAATGAAAAAATTTCGTATGATGGCAGGTTTGCTTGCCGCTGCCCTGTGCCTTTCCTGCTGCCCCTCCGGCTACGGTCAGGCACAAACAGTGCTTCACATTGTCACCGAATCCACCTACCGGGGAGGGCTCAATTATGTCCTTCAGGATGCAGTGAATGCCTTTTCCCAAAGCCACACCGGTGTCACCCTGGAGATGGAAATTTTACCCTATGAGGAATCGGAACGGGAAGCGCGGTTAGAGACGCTTCGTCGGGAAATGGAGCAGGGGAACGGGCCGGATCTGTATTTCCTCCCCACGAGAAATGTGGTAGAAAAACCATTTGGTACGCCTGTGAAGATAGAACCGCTGTTTAAGAGCGTCCCAACGGCAATGAAGGACGGCGCCTTTTATGATTTTTCGTCCCTCTATGACCGGGATAAAACCCTGAATCCTGCTGATTTTCAGCAGGTGGTTTTAGATGCCGGCTGCATGGGGGAGCAGCGCTATGTTTTGCCGCTTTGCTTTTCCATGAACGCATTCTATTTTATATCGGACGGTACAAGCGGCTATCGCCCGGACATGACCATGCTGGAAGTGATGGATGCCGTTCTTGCCTCCGAAAATGCGCCGCTGGCGGCGGCACTGTGCGGCATTTCTGTCTACGGCTATCAGCCGGAATCGATATTTTCGGAGCTTTTTGACAGCGAAACGGGGGAGGTCACGCTACCCTTTGAAGAAGTGGCGGAATTTTTCGCCCGTTATCAGAAGCTCCAAAGGCTGGCTGACCAGGCGGAGGAAACCTGGGAGGTACCCTTCACGCCAAAGCAGTGGAGGGAGGCGGTTCTTCACGATGGTTATGTCAGCGGCCTCTTTGGTGGGATGTACCTCAGTGCCCTGGCGCAGCGGGATGGAAAGACCCTGATGGCAATTCCCTTGCGTGCGCCGAATGAACAGGTGACGGCACTGGTGAGCTGGTACGGTGCCATTGGGGCGGACTGCAAGGAGCCGGAGCTTGCCTATGAATTTCTGAAAACCATGCTGCTGCCCCAGTACCAGTGGCAGACGGATGGCTCCAGCGAGCTTCGTCTGCCCGGCTGGCCGGTGCGGGTGAAAGGATCGGTGGAGTCTGTCTGGCCTTCCCTCTATCAAGGGATTGAAGGCTGGCCGAATTGGCGTGATAATCCCCAGCCGGACGGAAAGGACGAGTGGGTTACCCAGATAACGGATGAAATCACCCGTTGCAGCTTCCGGGTGAATACCAGCATTGCCCGCGCGGTAGAGAAGCTGAAAGACTGATACTGTATCATCAAACTCTGAAAGGATTGGTCTAGGTAAATAGAAAGCGGTTCCCTGCATGGCTTTTACCGTGCAGGGAACCGCTGTTTTCAGGATGCGATTGTTTTTGACCGCAGCTGTGCGGTCAGCCGTTGGGTCAGCAGACAACAGGTGCGGATGGCGTAGCCGGTGTCCGTTTCGATGCAGCCGGGCATCTTCGCATAGGCGGTGTGCATCAGTCGAATCAGCGCGGCAGGGGAGCCTCGGTAGTGGCAGGAGGGGATGGGGCGGCGGTGCAGCTGCGCTAAAAAATAGTTTTGCAGTGCCACTTCATATTTCCGGTGGGCGGTCAAACTGCCCCCGAACCGTTCGTCATGGGCATAGGTAAAAGCGTCCAGGGTGTAGTGAATCAGCTTCCCGAGACAATAGTAGTCCCAGGGGGAAAAGTGCTCCTTGCCATCCAGCCGCATGGCCAGGCGAATCATGAAGCGGTTGGAGTTGGTATAGTTGTGTCCCCGCATCCAGTGACTGCGCAGGGAACCTTTGATGTAGGTGGCGGGGTTCTTGTCCGGCTGGGTGCAGCCCAGAAGAAAGAGCCTTGCGTTCCCTGCTGGGATACCGGGCATATATTCCCGCAGCAAAACGCGACCCATTGTGGCATGACTTTTGTTTCTCATCCGGTGCCTCCTGACGTTTCCTCGCTGTTCATTATAGCACTCCAATGCGGTAATTTGTGAATATTTCTCAAATTATTTTTTGGGAAATTCTGTAAAAAAGCCCGATGCAGCGTGAACACTGCATCGGGTTCTTCCTTAATAGACTTTCAGACTGGCGGAAGCAATCAGCTTTCCGTTAAAATAAATATCCAGTGTATAGTTCCCTTCCACAACGGGAGAAACGGGAACATTCAGCCTTGCTGTATAGGCGCTGTTTCTGCCCCAAATCTCACGCCAGGAGAGCGTTTGCTCTCCAATCAGCTCGGGGGCGGCATTTCCGGCGGAATCCCGGTAGACGTAAAGAATATTGATTTCATCGTCATTGAGGTACACGCCGTAGTTGTTTTGCAGTACTACGGAGATGGGCTGACCCAAGGTAAACAGCTGGGTCACGGAGTCACTGGATACCGGATTTTCCACCCAGTTTTCATCATCGGGGGTCACCAGAAGCTTCACATTGATGTTGGCCTTGGAGACACCGCCGTTGTCATAGTCCGCAGCAGCGGGGCAGCTGTAGACCTGCGTTCCGCCAAACACCGAAATATCATTGGCAGCCTGAATGGTGATGTGATACACCGCACCGGGAATCCGGGGTGCTATAACAGCGTTGGTATCGTATACCTTCACGGCGCTGGGCAAATTGCTGCTGTCCAACGTGTAGATAACCTGCCATCCGTTTTCGGGCGCAGTGCCGCGGAACTGCCAGCTTACCCGCAGCTCCTCTGGGTCGGAATCATCTACCTGGAAGCCGGTGATGGTAATGGGGTTGGCGGAGATTTCCAGCCGGGTGGTTTGGGTCATACCCATGGCGCACACATCAACCGTATAGGCCTTTGCTTCGGAAATACCCTCGAAGGTTGCTGTGGTGTCGGATGTCTGAAGCGTTTGTTCAAAGCCATCGCCGCGGCAATTTACCAGCCAGTATTCCGGCGCTGTAGCGGAGGTGTTGTTCCAGTGCAGGGTCAGCTTGCCGTCTGCGAAAGAGGTAACCTCCAGGTCAGTGGCGGCAATCAGCTGCACCGGCACAAACTGCACGGTGTTCTGGCCGTTGGCGGGATAGTGGTTGATGCCGTCCAGAATTTCCATGCGGAATGTGTAAAGCTTTCCGACGGATAAGTTCTCCACGGTAACGGTGTGGCCGGTGAAGGTCTTGGTGAGTTCCGGCTCCCCATCGGCGCTGTAGTATACCTGCCACTTTGCAGGCTCTGCACCGTCAACAATCATAGAAAGCGCCACGCTCCCGTCCTGAGTGCCGCTTCCGGCATTGAGTGCGGCAATGTTGGTGGTTCCGGCGGTGGTGTATACCTCGGAAATGTTGCTGGTCAGCCGGTGGAAGCCGTTGACCTGCACCTGAACGGTGTAGAAGGTGCCAGGGGTAATTTGGCTGAACTCTGCCTTCCCGTTCTCCACGGGGGAGGTGTAGCTGTTGCCGTAGGGGTCGGTGCAGACCACGCGCAGCAGTTCTTCCCGGGCACTGGAAGTTACCTGAACAACCAGCTTCCCCTGATCTTCCTGAACGGTGATGCCGCTTACGGACTGCAAATATTCACCGATATAGTACATATATCCCCACACGCTGCCTGCCAGAAGCAGACACAGCAGGAACACCACAAAAAGCGCCCGCAGCGGAGATTTTCGCTTCTTTGGCTGTTTAATCACCACCGGTGCCACATTGGGTGTGGCTTTCCGCTCGTGGGTAATGGGACGTTCGGATTCCCGCAGAAGCTTGCTCAATTCCGCCAGCTCATAATCCAGGTCTTCACCATCAATGGTGTCTGATTCCGCTTCCTCTGCGGGGGGCGGCTCTGACGGGAATTCACCGAAAGCTTCCTGGGCGGCCTGTTCCATGTCGTCCAGTACATCAGAAAGCTCCAGCGGTTCTGCCGGTGTCTCCGGTGGAGGCTCCGGCGGGGCATCCTCCGGGGTGAATTCTTCCAAAGGAGCCTCATCCGGGGCAGGGGGAGATGCTATCTCCTGAATGTCCAGAACATATTGTTCCGCTGCTTCTTCGTGCGCTTCAAAGGAATATTCTTCCGTTGCGGACACCGGTTCCTCGGGTATCGCCTCGGTTTCATCTGCTGGTGCTTCCGGTTCGGGCGCATCCGTTTTTTCCGATTCTGCCGGATCTTCCTGTGGTGTCTCCTCCGGGGGAGCATCCTCTGGCATCCCCACTTTCTCCGCAGCTGTTTCGCCCGGAGACGGTGCATCGGCTTCTTCTGGGATCGGTGTTTCCGGGGATGCATCCTCTGTTTCTGCCGGGAGCTGTGGTGTGGCAGTCTCATCATCAGCAATGGCACCGGGGACGGGAGCAGTATTCTCATCCTTGGGCTTGCCCGCAGATTCGCTCTCAATGGGATTCATGATGGGTACATCGTTGATGGTGCCCCGCTGCATATAGTCAATCAGCGCCTGCCGCATTTCGGCGGGGCTTTTCCATCGCTTTGCGGGGTTGGGGTCACAGGCTTTCAGCAGAATCCCGGCCATTTCCTCGTCCGCCGCAGAGGGGACGGGCAGGGGCTTTGTTAAATCCTGGGGGAGCATCCCATCATTAAAAATCCGGTACAGAATCAGTCCGGCGCTGTAGGTGTCTGCTGTCTCATTGAGCACGGAAAGGTCGTCCATCAACTCCGGCGCGGTGTAGTCGCTGCGGTATTTTTCCGGCATGGGCGTGTATTTCAGCGCTTTCAGGGGGACAAAACCCAGGTCGCCGATTTTATATTCCTTTTTGCTGGATATAAAGACATTGGACGGCTTCAGCGCCACATACAGCATTCCAACCTCTCGGCAGGCAGCCAGTGCCGTACAAAGGTCAATACCCAGATTTACCGCCTCTAAATGGGTAACCGCATGGCGGTGAATGTATCGCTCCAACGACAGACGGAAGCCGCTGAGCAGGTACACCTCGTATCCGGTGCGGCTTTTCTGCATGGGTTCCATTTGATATCCCTCATAAGGGACAAATCCGCCCCGCCGGGAAAGCTGCTCCAGCATCTTGCATTCCCGGATGATGCCTTCTGCCAGGGAGCGGAAGTATTCTGCTGCCTCTGCCGAATCCTTGTAGGCACCGGTAATCAGCAATGCATCCAATTGTGCTTGGGATGCAGGGATGGCTATAATCTTTACAATATATTTTCGCTGGGAGTCCGCCCGCACGGCTGGACAGCAGCAAACGCCCGCATGGCCGTGTGCCGGTGCTCCCAGGGTAAACCCATCGAGCAGCGGAGAAACACTTGGTTGTTCAGGCAATGTGATCGCCTCCTTATCCCCTGTATCATATACGAAAATTACAAAAATTGCAATATGTTTATGCTTGTTTTCTTGAAAGAGATGTGCTATAATATGTCGAAAGGGATGGGCTGTTCGCCCATCAGGTCAGGAGGTTTCTATAATGAGCAAGATTGTATGCGATATCTGCGGCACTACCTATGACGATTCCACAGGTCCCTGCCCGGTTTGCGGCTGGAATCCGGGTGCTACTCTGGACCCTTCTTCTGAAAATATTGACGATATTATGAGTGATGACTACCAACTGGATGAAGAAGAACCCGATGCGGCACCTCAGAAGGGGAAAGCTGTTTTCGATTATGACGCAGTAAACACAGGACGCCGCCGTCCCCGCCCGGCAGCCCCCCAGCCTGCCCCTGTGCAGGAAGAGGAGGAAGAGGAGGAGACCGGTTCCAACAAGTTCCTGGTGTTTGTGCTGGTGGTTCTGATTTTGGCACTGCTGGCCGTCAGCGGCTATATTGCTTACACCAAATTGTGGAAGCCCAGCCAGATTGGCAGTGATAACAACAAACCCCAGGGGGATGCCATTACGGCAGAACCTGTGGACGTGACCACCGAGCCCACCTTTGTGATTGGCGGCGAGGAGGCTACCGTGGAGCCCACTGTCCCCACCATTGCAACCGAGCCTACCATTCCCTGCACCGATTTGTCTTTGGTTGCCAGCATGGATACATTGACCTTCAAGGGTCAGAACTGGCGGCTGCTTGTAAAATATGCCCCTGAGGATACCACCGATAAGGTGACCTATACCTCCGGTGATGAGAATGTTGTCACCGTCGATGAATTTGGCAGGGTGACTGCCGTGGGCGAAGGCAAGACGGTGATTGTGATTGCCTGCGGTGACAAGCGCATCGAGACCCCGGCAGTTGTCAGCTTTGCTACCAGCGAGACCGAAGCACCCACCGAGGCACCTGCAACCGGCACCTCCGGCACCACCACCGGCACCGGCACGGTTGCAACGCCCAGCTCCGGTGTGCTGAAGCTGAAAAAGAGCGACATCACCCTGATTAAGCGAGGCTTGTATGTCACCCTGGAACTGGAGAACGGCATTGCCGCCGAAAGCGTCAAGTGGTCTACCAGCGATTCCAGCGTTGCAACGGTTTACAATGGCAACGTGACCGCGATTGGCAAGGGCATCTGCACCATCCGGGCAGAGTATAACGGCCAGGTGGCGGAGTGTGTGGTTCGCTGCAACCTCAAGTAATCAAATGGACGAAGTTGAGCGGCAGTTCGGTGTGAACTGCCGCTCAGATTATTCTCCGTGATTGAATATCCGGTCACGGAACAGAAACGAGATGCACCACAGTCCGGAAAGGCCCACCAGCGTGTAGATAATCCGGCTGAGCAAACTGGATGCCCCGCCAAACAGCCAGGCAACCAGGTCAAACTGGAAAAGTCCCACAAGGCCCCAGTTGACGCAGCCGATGATGGATAATATCAGGGTCAGTGTATCCATGTGCTTACCTCCATTTTCTTTGGATATTCCTATCATGCCCTGTTTTCAAAATAATACACCGGACAATTGCATTTGGCAAAATCTGCGCTATAATAGCAGAAAATGAATCAGAAAAGGAGACGCGCAATGACAACCTTATACGAAGGCGCATTTGCAAAACTGAACCTGACCCTGGATGTGCTGGGTAAGCGGGAGGACGGCTACCACAACATCAAAAGCATTATGCAGACCATCTCCATCCGGGATGATGTAGAGATTGATGTGGGAACCGGAGAGCCATGGACTCTGGAATGTTCCCAGGAGGGGATTCCCACCGATGAGCGGAATCTGGCATGGAAAGCAGCCAAGGTCTATTGTGACGGACTGAAAAAAGACCCAAATGGCCTCACCATTCGCATCACCAAGCGCATTCCCTCCGGTGCTGGTATGGGCGGCGGGAGTGCGGACGCGGCGGCGGTGCTGCGGGCGCTGAATCGGCATTATGGCAGCCCGCTCTCCATTCTCGCGCTGGCGGAGCTGGGTGCACAGGTAGGCAGTGATGTGCCTTTCTGCGTCCTGTGCGGCACGGCCATGTGTGAAGGCAGGGGAGAGCTGCTGCGCAAGCTCCCGGATATGCCGGACTGCGTCTTTGTGGTGTGTAAGCCTGAGTTCTCCGTCTCCACGCCGGAGCTGTACAAAAAAATTGACCAGGTTGCCATCCCCAAGCACCCCGATCATATGGCGATGGAAAGTGCGTTGCTTGCCGGGGATGCTGCAAAAGTTGCCGACCTTATCTATAATGTGTTTGACCCGGTGGTGACGGCGGATCATCTGGAAATCAATTACATCAAATCCATCTGCAACAGCTATGGTGCACTGGGAATGCAGATGACCGGTTCCGGCTCCGCTGTCTATGCCATTATGCCCAGCTTCGAGTATGCCGCCGTGGTCTGCAATATGCTAAAGGATAACTACCCCCACGTTTTTATTGCAAAGCCTGTCTGATCCTGTTTCTGAATAGAAAAGTCCGCAAACGTGTTCGGCGCGAAGCGCCCCCGGTTCCGCCTCTTGGGGAGTTGGCAGCCCGAATGAGCTGGCTGACGGGGTGTTGTGCTTGCCGTGATGAACAGCCATCGCAGTGTTTCTCTGCGGTGGCTGTTCCTATCTCCTTGGTTTTTGCGGGATTGGAAAGCGTACTGTTTTTTGGACAAATTCTATGATATATTTACAAAAACGGAAAGGAGGCGGTACTATGCTGCATCTTTTAATTGGAACGGATTGGACACGAAACCGGGATGCCATCCTCGCCCGTTTGACCGATGACGTACACAGTCGCCGGGAGGGACGGATTTTGATGGTCCCGGAGCTAATCAGCCACGAAACCGAGCGCGCGCTCTGCCGCTTTGCCGGGGATACGGCCAGCCGCTATGCCGAGGTGCTCTCCTTCACCCGCCTTGCCCGCCGCGCAGCGGAACAGGCGGGCAGCAGCGCTATGGAATGCCTGGACAGCGGCGGACGGGTGGTTGCCATGGCTGCTGCTGCTCGTCAGCTGGCGAGCAAGCTGAAGGCTTATGCCGCGGTGGAAACCAAGCCGGAATTTCTCACGGAGCTGATTGATGCGGTGGATGAGTTTAAGCGCTGCTGCATCACCGCTCAGGACTTAAAGGCGGCAGCCGCACAGACGGAAGGCAGCCTTGCCCAGAAGTTAGAGGAGCTGTCCCTGCTCATGGAGAGCTATGATGCGTTGTGCAGTCAGGGAAAGCGTGATCCCCGCGATCAAATGACCTGGCTGCTGGAGCAGCTGGAAGAAAGCGACTATGCCCAGACCCATGTGTTTTATATCGATGGGTTCCCGGACTACACCCGCCAGCATCTGGAAATTTTGGAGCACCTGATTCAGTTCAGTCCCAGTGTCACGGTGAGCCTCAACTGTGACAGCATCGGCTCCCGCCAATTGGCCTTTGAAAAGGCGGGGCAGACGGCTTCTGAAATTTACCGTGCAGCGCAACGGTTGAATATCCCTGTTCAGGTGGAGCTGATTCCGGGGCGGGAGGATGCCCTCAGCCCCATGCGGGAAAAATTGTTTCAGGGGGCCATCCAAATTGGAGCCTGTGCGGGCTGCCTTGACACCGCCCAAACGGACAGCCCCTGGGCAGAGGTGATGGCCGCAGCTCACCGGGTGCGGGCGCTGGTGCAGTCCGGCTGCCGCTACCGGGACATTATTCTGGTGTGTACGGATATGGGCAAGTACCTGCCCTTGGCAGAACTGATTTTTGCCAGAATGCACATCCCGCTTTATCAGTCCGGCACCGAGGATATTCTGCAAAAAAGCATGATTGCCACAGTGCTTACCGCCCTGGATGCCGCCCTGGGGGATTTTGACCAGCGCAGTGTGTTCCGCTATCTCCGCTCGGCGCTGTCCGGCGTGGATTATGACACCTGCGACCGGTTGGAAAATTATGCGTTCCTTTGGGACATTCGCGGCAACCGCTGGCTATCCGACTGGAAAAATCATCCGGACGGACTGGGCAATGACTGGACGGAGGAGGCAAAAAGTCGTTTGGAGCTTCTGAACCGGGAGCGCAGACGGCTCATGGAACCATTGGAGCAGCTGCGCCAGGGGTTTCGCAATGCCGCCTCCCTCAACAGTCAGGTGGAGGCGCTGTACCAATTTCTGGAACGGGTTGGTATGGAGCAGCGGCTGGAAGCAATGGCGCAGGAGCTGGATGAAACTGGCAGCAATCGGGAATCTCAGATACTCAACCAGTTGTGGGAGATTCTCATGTCCGCCCTGGAGCAGATGTATGATGTGCTGGGGCAGACCCATTGGGAGTCGGAGCATTTTGTGCGTTTGCTGCGTCTGCTGCTGAGCCAGTATGATGTGGGCACCATCCCACCGGTGCTGGACGTGGTGCAGCTGGGTCCGGTAACCTCCATGCGCTGCCACAGCCAGAAGCACCTGATTTTGCTGGGTGCGCAGGAGGGAAGTCTGCCTGCCTATTCCGGCTCTGCCGGTGTACTCACGGACCAGGAGCGCGTGACCCTGCGGGCGCTGGGGGTTCCCTTGACCGGCGGTGCCATGGAGGGTGTCCAGGCGGAGTTCGCGGAAATTTACGGAGTATTCTGCGGCGCGTTGGAATCGGTGTATGTGCTGTCTTCCGGCAAGCAGACCTCCTTCATCTACCGGCGGCTGGCGAACCTTTCCGGCTGCGACGGTCTGTATAAGGATACTCTCGGCTTTGCGGATGCAGACGGCCAGGAGGCCGGTGCTTTTCTGGCTCGCTGGAAACAGCGCCCCATTGCTGAGGCATTGGGGGTGGATAAAGCCTATGAGGTCACGCGCACCCAGGCGGATTTCAGCCTGGGGACAGTCAGCCCAGAGCATATCCGCAAGCTGTATGGTTCCAGCCTGATGCTCTCTGCCTCCCAGGTTGATAAGCAGGCAGAGTGCCGCCTGAGCTATTTCCTGAACTATGGACTTCGTGCCAAGGAGCGGAAGACGGCAGCCGTTGACCCGGCGGAATTTGGCAGCTATGTCCATGATGTCCTGGAACATACGGCGGCAGCGGTTCGCGACCAGGGCGGCTTTCCGGCGATGAGCCTGGAGAAGACGCTGGAAATTGCTCACGGCTTTTCAGAGCGCTACGCCCTGTCCCATTTTAACCAAATTGAATCCCAGCGGATGGAATACCTGTTCCGCCGCAACTTACGGGAACTGGATATGGTGGTGGAGGAACTGTGGCGGGAGCTATGCCAATCCGGCTTCCAGCCGGAGGGCTTTGAGGTTGGCTTCGGTACGGGGGAAGAAGGCGCTCTCCCGGCCATTCCTATTCCAAATGGCAAAATCAACGCCCTTCTGCGAGGGTATGTGGATCGGGTAGACGTTTGGCAGAGTCCTGGCAGCGAATATTACCGCGTCGTAGACTACAAGACCGGGAAAAAAGATTTTGACTATTGCGATGTGTTCAACGGTGTGGGGCTGCAAATGCTGCTGTATCTGTTTGCGCTGAAAAAGAGCGGAAGCAGCCTGCTTGACGAGCATTCAATTCCGGCAGGGGTGCAGTATTTCCCGGCACGGGTGCGCTATATCTCTACAGACGGCGTTCCGGAACCGGAACAGATAGAAAAGGAACGCCAGAAGGATTGGAAGCGCCAGGGCTTGCTGCTCAACGACCGGGCGGTGCTGGATGCCATGGAGCCGGGGGAGGAGAAAAAGCGCCTCCCTGTGAAGGAGAAAAAAGGTGAACTCACCGGTTATCTGGCAGACCGGCAGCAGATGCAGCTGCTGGAAGGGTATATTCTGCGGGTGCTGGGCGAATTGGTGGAGGATATTGCTTCCGGCAATGTGCAGCCCAATCCCTATACCAGAGGCAGTTCCCACAATGCCTGCCGTTTCTGCCCCTATGGGCAGGTGTGCCACAGCGACAGTGTGGAGGGACGGCGCAATTACAAAGCCATGACTGCGGAGCAGTTTTGGGAGCAGGTGGAAAGGGAGATGACAAAAAATGGCTGAAAAGTTGACCCCGGCACAGAGCATGGCTGTCCATAACCGTGGCGGAAAGCTCCTGGTGAGTGCGGCGGCAGGCTCGGGCAAGACCAAGGTTCTGGTAGACCGGCTGATGGACTATCTTCAAAATCCCCAAAACCCGGCACACCTGGATGAATTTTTGATAATTACCTATACCAAGGCTGCTGCCATGGAGCTGCGGGGCAAAATTGCCGCTGGCCTGAACCGCTGCATTGCCCAGAACCCGGAAAACAAGCATTTGCAGCGCCAGATGCAGCGCTTGTTCCTGACTCAGATTTCAACAGTTCATGGTTTTTGCTCCACGATTTTGCGGGAGTACGCTTATCGGGTGGATTTGCCTCCGGATTTTCGAGTGGCAGAGGAGGCGGAATGCGCCGACCTCCGGGAAGCGGTTTTGAAGGATTTGATGGAGCGGGCCTACGAAAATGGTTGTGAAGGCAATCATTTCCGGGAATTTGTGGATTCCCAGGGGGTTGGGCGGGATGACCGCGCCATTCCCGACATTATCCTGAAGGTATACAGTGCAGCCCGTTGCCACCAGGATCCCCAGAAGTGGCTGGACGACTGCCTTGACAATGTGAAACTGGACGGGGTGACCGATGCCGCTGATACCATCTGGGGAAAGTCACTGATGGACTCCCTTTTTGACTGGCTGGATGTGCAGATTGGCGTGCAGCGGGAGCTTTTGCGCCGCCTGGAACGGGATGAAGGGGTGGAAAAGCCAATTGCCAACATTGGGGCATTGGTGCAGCAGCTGGAATATCTGCGCGACAGCAAAACCTGGGATGACGTGTATACCCGGAAGAATATTGACTTTGGAAAGCTGACTTTTTCGGGAAAAAAATACGACCCGGTGCTGGCCGAGCAGGTTAAGGCCGTCCGAAATGCCTGCAAGGCAGAGCTGGAAAGCAGAACCAGGTGCTTTGCCGATGATTCCGGCCAGGTGATTGCGGATTTGCGGGCATCTACCGAAGCGGCACAGGGCATCGTGGAGCTTGTCCGCCAGTTTGCGGCGGATTACGCTGCGCTAAAGCGCCGCCGCCGCATTCTGGACTTTGGCGATTTGGAGCATGATACGCTGGATTTGCTGCTGGGAAAAAGCCGCACCGGTCCTACAGCAGCTGCGGTGGAAATTGGTAGTCGATTCCGGGAAATCATGGTGGATGAGTACCAGGATTCCAACGGCGTGCAGGATGCTATTTTTGAGGCACTGACCCGGGCAAAACAAAACTGCTTTATGGTGGGGGACGTGAAGCAGTCCATCTATCGTTTCCGGCTGGCAGACCCCCGGATTTTTTTGAAAAAATACACAGACTATGCCTTGGCAGAAAATGCAAAGTTGGGTGAGGGACGAAAAATTTTACTCAGCCACAACTTTCGTTCTGGCATTGAGGTGATTTCCGGTATCAATGACGTGTTTGAAACCTGTATGAGCAAGCAGGTGGGCGGGCTGGAATATGGAGAAGCGGAGGCATTGCGGGAGGGTGTTCCCCATGTTCCCCTGGACTCTGCGGCCACGGAACTCTATGTATTGGATGTTGCCGATGGAGATTCCTATGAGAAGGAGGCAGCCTTCACGGCCAAACGCATTTGTACCATGCTCTCCGCTGGGGAAACGGTGCGCGACGGCGCACAGCTGCGCCCCGTAACTCCTGAGGACATTGTGATTCTCCTTCGCTCTCCCGGCTCCATGGCAGCACCGTTCTGTGATGCCTTGGAGGCGGCCGGGATTCACTGCGCTCTGGATGGCAGCAGCAGTTTGATGGATACGCCCGAGGTCAGCACCTTCTGTGCCCTGCTGCAAGCGGTGGCCAATCCCCGGCTGGATATCCCTTTGCTGAGCATTCTGGCCAGTCCGGTGTTTGGCTTTACGGCGGATGACCTGGCATCATTCCGTGGGGACTGTAAAAAGGGCAGCATCTATGATGCCATGAAGCAGTCCCAAAACGAAAAAGTTCAGTATTTTTTGTCTGTTTTGGACGTTCTCAGAAAAAAGTCCCGTATGGAAAACCTTACCCAGCTGCTGCAAAGCTGCCTGACCCTCACCCGACTGGACAGCATTTTTGGTGCGATGTCCGGTGCGGAGGCAAGGCAGCAGAACTTGCAGACCTTCTATCAGATGGCTGTGGATTATGAGAGCAGCAGTCTGCGCACACTCGACCAGTTTTTGGAGTATTTGCAGACCATGGCCGACAGCCGGGTGGAGACCGGCGGCAGCAGTGCGGGCTGTGTCAGAATCATGAGCATTCACAAATCAAAGGGGCTGGAGTTTCCGGTTGTGTTCCTCTGCGGCCTGTCTCATCGGTTCAACGGCAGCGATCGGCAGGAGCAGGTGCTGTGCGACAAGGATTTGGGGCTGGGGCTGGCGGTGGCAGATAACCAAAACCGCATTCGCTACAGTGCCATTTCTAAGCTTGCCATTGCCGATTCCATCAAGAGGGAGAGTATCAGTGAGGAACTCCGGGTTTTGTACGTCGCCATGACCCGGGCGGAAGACCGGCTTATCATGACCTGCACCATGAAAAATCCACAGAAGCGCCTGGCAGACATGGCAAACCGTCTGATTGTAGGGGGCGAAGCTCTGGTTTGCATGGAAGCGGATTGCCACGGTGATTGGATTCTGGCAACGGCGCTGCGGCGGATTGAGGCGGGAGCGCTGCACGCTCTGGCGGGGAGACCGGAGCAGCTGCACACCGACGACTATCCGTGGCACATTGAACTGGTAGAAGCGGAGGAAACGCTCCCGCAGGGGGAGCACACCGTTTTGGAGGAATCCACCTTCCCGCCGGAGGCTGTGGCCTCCCTGCAAAAGGGGCTGCAATTTTCCTATGCCCATCTCCCGGCTACTCATGCGCCCTCCAAGCAGACGGCTACCGGACGCAAGGAGGGAGTCAGACAGGAAGAAGCGTTGGAGGATACCCGGAAGCAGCCGGACAGTCGCACCTGGCGCAAGCCCAGCTTCCGGGAAAATGCCCGCCGGGGGAAAGCTTATGGAAATGCGGTGCACCGCGTCATGCAGTTTATCCGGTATGAGGGCTGCACGGATGCTTCTTCTGTTCAGATGGAAATCCAGCGGCTGCTGGCAGACGGTATTCTGAGCCAGGAGGAGGCGGCAATGGTTTCCCCGGATGCCATTGCATCATTCTTTGCCACGGATATTGGCAGAAAGCTGCAAGGCGGTGCCGAGTATATCCGGGAATTCAAGTTTTCTATCCTGGATGACGGGGAGAAATATGGCGACGGACTGGAAGGGGAGCAGGTGCTTCTGCAAGGCGTGGTGGATTGCGCCATTTTAGAGGAGGACGGCATCACGGTCCTGGACTTCAAAACCGACCGGGTGACAAAAGAAACAGTTACATCAACTGCAAATCGCTACCGCCCCCAGCTGGAAACCTACGCCGAAGCGCTCAGCCGGATTTATGAAAAGCCGGTCAAAGAAAGGTATTTGTATTTCTTCCATTTGGGAGAATTGACCGCATTATAACAGCAAAAGCCCTCGCAGCAACCGGAATTTCCCAATGCTGCGAGGGCTTGCTTATGGCGTGTAATCAAAAACGTTATTGGCAATCATAGCGCTGAAACATCCACGGAGGTCAAATAGCGAATGGCATCCAAAGAAGTCTGAAGCGGCAGCTTTCCCTGCACGGCACAAATCCGTAAAAGGCTGATGTCCCCATACATAGATTCCCATTTTTCAAGCAGGGAAAGAACGGCAGCGGAATCAAGTGTAACGCCATTGGACGTACAATCAACCCGATACCGAATTTGGCAGGCACTCAACGAGTGGTGCGTTCCATTCGATTGCTCGTGCAAGCAGATACCGTAATTGTAATACCACAGCTTCGGGTCATATTGTGACCGCTCTATGGAAAGCACCACGGTTAAATTGTCCTTATCTTTGTACCATGTCAGGCGGGATTTCTTATACCCGCAAGCTTTGGCTTTTGCAGAAATTGCATTAACCAATTCGTCAAAACTGATCATAAGAAACCTCTTTACCAATGGGCGATGGCAATCGCGTTTATTCGTCAGCCGGTTCGTCTGTCGCGCTTTCCGCAAATCCGGGCCAGCACCATACGTCTTCCAGATAGGTGGAGGTGTGATCCAGCTTTCGGTAGATTTGCTCTCCGGTTTCCTTGTCATAGCGACAGCGGAAGGCGGCAGCGTAGGAGGGATGGTCATCTACCCGGTACTCCATCTTAACGGTATAATCCCGCTGTTCCACGCCCAGAATCTTGATTTTTACATACCCGTCTTCCACCTTGGCGGAGATTTTTACGGGCAGCTCATAGTCGTTGCGTATTTTCAGGTCGGTGGTACCCCAGTTGACAGTGGCATCCAATCCCAAGGGAATGTAATTGACGGGGAAACCGTGATTCCGGCGGTCAACGATGGTCAGTTCAGCAAACAGCGAGCTGAGGTACAGGGTGGAGGACACCTGGCAAATGCCGCCGCCCACTTCGTCTACCAGCTCTGTGCCGGAATAGGCAGGGGCGGGCAGGTATCCGGCCTCCCGGGTACGTTTGCCCAGGGTTTCATTGTAAGAGAGCGTGTCGCCGGGCTGCAAGATGATGCCGTCCAGCTTTGCGCAGGCCAACTCCAAATTCTTTGTCCGGTTTTCGTTGTCAGAGTATTCGGTTTTGCAGTAGCCAAGTATATCCTGGAACCAGGCATCCTCCACCGAAACCTCCGGGGGGAGATATTCCATCTGGATGCGGACGGCTTCGCCGGGGGCGGCGGCTTCCAGCAGCTTGGCGGCTCTTTGGAGATCAAAGCCATAGCCATCCCGGCCATAGACGACCTCCAACGTTTCCGGGTCTACCCGGGGATTGACGGCAGGAACGGAAACCTGCTCCAATACCTTTTTCAGTTCCAGGTGGGTGGGCTTTTTTTCTTCGCCCAGGGCATCCAATGTGACCGTAAATTCCTGGGCGGCATAGGCGGCGGTGACTTTGTCCATGGCATCCTGAAAGTCCACCAGATGACCGGCGGAACCCTGATTGATGACCAATGTTTGACAGGTGCCTTCCTGGGTGATGACATCCGGGGCCTCGCCTTCCAGCCAATAGCCGGAGGGGGTATAAATGTCACCCAGACGGTTGTAGAAGGAGCGGAGCGCTGCTTCAATGCGTTCCATGTCCAGGGAGAGCTTCGGGGTAATTTCCGTACCCTGCCCATTCAGGGCGGCGTCGACTGCCGCTTCCACATCCAGGTGCGCCCCGGATTGGACAGGGGTGAGGGTCAGCGTATCATCCCCCAGGGAAATGACCATATTTTCCTTTTGATAGATGTCATCTAGAGAATCATTGACTGCCTGAATGGCTTGCTCCCGGGTCATTTTCCCCACGGAGATGCCATCAATGGTTACGCCCTTTGCAATCTTCGGCTCAACCTTGGGGGCGGGCTGGGGTTCTGTAACGGTGGGCTGCGGGGTGGTTGCCGGGGGAACAGTGGATTGCGGCTTCTTTTCCGGGGTGGGGAGCAGCAACAGGGCGATGACAAGAATCAGCAGCAACCCGATGGCAATGCAACCAAAAGTTACCATCTTTTTCTGCTGCGCAGATTTGCTTTTGCGGGAAGTGGTTTGATATTTGCTCAAGATTTTCTCCTTATGTTCATATGAAAGGCTGCTGCACGAGGCAGCAGCCCATTGTTATTTTGCGGACAAGTCCACCGCTCTGCGGAGAATGGAATCTGCCGGGACAGCTTTTGGCAGCTGTATGGTGAACTTCATTTGCGGTGTTCTAGGCTCTGCCAGGGGTGTACCTTCCTCGCCTGCCATACCGCTTGCGTGAATGGTGAAGGGACACAGATCGGGACCCACGACCTCCAGTTCGTCTCCCTCGCGGAACTTGTTGCGCAGGCTGCATACAGCCTTTCCGGTTTCGTCGCACTGTTCCACCAGCGCACAAATCTGCCACTGGCGGATGTAGCGGGAGTTCTCCGTGTACTGTCCGGGGGCACCGTAATAGAAGCCGGTAGAGTAGATGCGGTGGGAGACGTGCTCCACTTCATCCCGCCAAACGGGATCTACCGGCCTTCCGGCGCAGATATCGTCAATGCAGTGGCGGTAAGCACCAGCTACAATGGCGGCATAGTAGGCGGACTTGGCACGCCCTTCGATTTTGATGCAGTCGATGCCTGCATCCATCAGATCTTTCAGATGGTCGATGGTACACATATCTTTGGAGTTGAGAATATAGGTTCCCTTCTCGTCTTCAAACACCGGGAAGTATTCGCCGGGGCGCTTTTCTTCCATCAGGGCATACTGATAGCGGCAGGGCTGGGCGCAGGCACCACGGTTGGAGTCCCGCCCAGTCATGTAGTTGCTCAGCAGGCAGCGCCCGGAGTAGCTGACGCACATGGCACCGTGGCCAAAGGTTTCAATTTCCAGGTCAGGGGAGACCTTCGCCCGGATTTCTGCAATTTCGGGCAGACTCAGCTCTCTTGCCAGCACCACCCGCTGCGCACCCAAATCGTGCCAAGCCTGGGCACAGGCATAGTTGGAAACGGATTGCTGGGTGGACACATGGCGCTGGCAATGGGGGGCGTATTTTCCGGCAAGAGTGAATGCTCCCAGGTCTGCGATTATCAGCGCGTCCACGCCGGCATCATCCAGCTGCTCTAAGTAGGAAGGAAGTGCTGCCACTTCCTCGTTTCTGGGCATGGTGTTGACGGTTACATGAACCTTCACCCCATGGCTGTGGGCAAATTGAACGGCTTCCGGCAGCGCCTCCGGGGAAAAATTCCCCGCGAAAGAGCGCATACCGAAGCTTGTGCCAGCCAGATACACGGCATCTGCGCCGTACTTCACAGACATTTTTAGCTGTTCAGCGTCACCGGCTGGACACAGTAGCTCCATTTTCTTCATATCATCCTCCAAATTTTGCGCGGTTTGCATCGTGTTCTTCCTGGGTGGTTGCAAACACGTGGGTGCCGGCGGTGGGATCCAGCACATAGTAGTAGTAATTGGTGTCCGCAGGCTCCAAAGCTGCCTTCAGGCTGGACAGGCCGGGATTGGAGATGGGGCCGGGGGTCAGGCCGACATTGGTATAGGTGTTATAGGGGCTGTCCACGCGCAAATCCTCTGCGGTCAGGTCGTTCTTTCCGTTGAGGGCATAGATGATGGTGGCATCGATGTTCAGGTAAGCAGGATTGCCGTGCCAGCAGAACAGGCGGTTGTAGATGACGGAGGCGATGGTATATCCTTCCTCCGCGCTGGCAGTTTCCTTCTCAATCATGGAGGCCACATTCACTACATCCCGCACAGTAAACAGGTGACTGTCGATATAGTCCTGCGTTTTGCCATCCCGGTGCATCAGGTCGGTCAGGTGGTTGTTGAGGGTCTGAATCTTTCCGCGCATCTGCTCGTCAAAGCGATGGTCGAAGTTGGAAAGCATCTTGTTCAGCACGCTCTTTGGGGTGTCGTTCTGGTAGAATTCATAGGTGTCGGGGAACAGGAAGCCCTCCAGGCAGTACCGGTCACCCCGGGCAACCCCATCCAGGAACCAATAGTCATTCAGTTCCCCTGAGGCAGCATAGCTTTCAATGTCCTGCACGGTGCAGACCTTGTTTTCTTGCAGCAGAGCAAAAATCTGGCGGCAGGAATAGCCCTCGGGGATTGTCACCTTCACCACGTCTCTGGAGGAGGAGGGGGACATCATTTTCACCAGGGCGTGGTAGTCGTACTTGGTGTTCAGATCCCAGATGCCGGGCTTGATATCGCCGTCATCCACCGCAAATTTTGCATAAAGCTTGAAAAGACCGGGATAGTGAATCAGTTCATTGCGGACAAGTTTTTGAGTGATGTCATCAATGGTGTCCGTGTCATACACGGTGATGGTGACAACCTTGTCCTCCCGTCCAAAAGCGAGAATTTCCGAGGCGCATACCCATACAATCCGTCCCAGGGTAACACCAATTAAAATGGTCAGCGCCACCCATACTCCGGTTGCCAGAATATTGGGAATTCCCAGCAAGCCCTCTCCCTTTCTGCGGCGTGGGCGGCCTTTCTTCACGGCACGCCGCCGTTTTTCCGGTTGAGGTGCTGGAGAAATGGACTCCTCCGGCTCCTGCCACTGCATCTGCGGCGGGGGAAGAACTGGGTCAGCGGCGGGGATTGGCTCCTCGCCGTATGTTTCTTCTGTGGGCAGCGGTGTACACGCTTCCTCTGCGGGAGACTCCGGTGAAAATGGAATTTCTGGATTTGCTCCATCTTCCTCCGCGGGGAGTTCCGGGATGACCGGTGCTTCGGGTCCTGCCATTTCGGTTGCCTCGTCGGCAGGTTGCCGGTGCTTGGCTGCAAATCTGCCTTGATAGTGGGGGTGAGTCTCCTCCGGCTGCCCCTCTTTGGAACATTCATCCGTCAGGGGAACTGCTTCAGGATAGTCTACAGCGGTTTCTTCCGCTGCATCAGGGGGCACAATCGGCTCCCCCTGGAGCGCTTCAAATCGTCCGTGCTTCTGATTTGGACTGGAATTGTCATTCATCAGCGTTCCTCCGTTTATCGAATCACAATTTGATCTTTTATCTTTTCGGCAGTCTCTCTGCCTTTCAGTGCTTCCACCAGTGCCAGGCCAAAGGGGACGGCACATCCGGCAGAAGCGCCGGTGATCAGGTTGCCGGACACCACGAAGGCGGCGCTGGAATCCACAACGGCGCTGCCCATATTCTGCTCCTGACCGGGGTAGCAGGTGGCCTTCAACCCATCGGTGATGCCCAGGTCAGCCAGTACCGTGGGTCCGGCGCAGATGGCGGCAACGTACTTCCCGTTTTCCCAGGCAAATTTCAATGCCTCCAGTGCGGCGGGGCAGGCGCGCAGGCTGGCAACTCCACCCATTCCGCCGGGGATGATCATCATCTCCATGTCGGTTAAATCCATTTCATCCAGCGTGATGTCGGCTTCCACCCGGATTTTGTGGCTTCCGGTGACAACCTTTCCGTCAATGCCAACGGTCAAAATATTCACACCGGCTCTGCGAAGAAGGTCGAGGGGGGTTATCGCCTCGGTTTCTTCAAAACCGGTTCCAAGCAGCATAAATACCATATTGTTTTCCTCCCAATATGCGCGTGTTACAGTTTATTGTTCCATGACAAAAGGAAAATATGACCTTTGAGTCAAAACAATTCACTATAATATACCATATTTTTTTCTGCTTGTCCACCACCTGCATGAATCAATCCTTAAAATATCATTAAATGTATCCGTCTCGCCGTCTTCCTGGCGGGCAGCCCCGGGACTCTTTCTGAAAAAAGGTTGCAAAAGGGCAGAAAAAATGCTAGAATTACAGAAACCAAAAGAATACAGAATATAAGGGAAAATAAAATGGAAGAAAGAAATATCTCATTTGAAGACCTGGGTCTGTCCGAGGCCATGCTCAAGGCATTGGAACAAAAGGGCTACGGTTACCCCACAACCATTCAGGCAGAGGCAATTCCGCCGTTTTTGCAGTGGAAGGATGTGATTGCAAAGGCACCTACCGGAACGGGTAAAACCTTTGCGTTCGGTATCCCTATGATTGAACACATTGATGCAGCGTCCAACGAGGTACAGGCGTTGATTCTGGCACCCACCCGGGAGCTGGCCATCCAGATTGGCGATGAGCTGCGGGGGCTGCTGACCTATTTTACCGGCATTCGGGTGGCAGTTCTGTATGGCGGTGCCGGAATCGGCAGCCAAATTCGCCAGATGGAGAAAAAGCCTCAGATTGTGGTGGCAACCCCGGGCCGCCTGATGGATCACTATAACCGCAAAACCATCCGCCTGGACAAAATTCAGACTGTCGTCCTGGACGAAGCAGACCGGATGCTGGACATGGGCTTTTTCAAGGACGTGACCAGAATCATTGAAAAAGTTAAAAACAGAAAGAATCTTGGGCTTTTTTCCGCCACCATTTCCCAAGAGGTCATGACGGTTTCCTGGATGTACCAACGGGATGAGGTGGAAATCACCGTGGAGCCAAAGCAAGAAGATCGACCGGACATCGACCAATACAGCCTGACCTGCACCCCGCTGGAAAAGGCAGAGGTTACCCACCGGCTGATGAAGACCCAGGGCTATGAGCGGGTGATGATTTTCTGCAATACCAAGCATATGTGCCAGCGCCTGTGCGATGAGTATCAGCGGGCGGGGCTGGATTGTGACTGTCTCCATGGCGATATTCGCCAGAGCCAACGGGAAAAAACCATGCAGCGCTACCGCAGCGGCAAGCTGCCTGTGCTGATTGCCACGGATGTTGCCTCCCGCGGCATTGACGTAGATGACGTGGACTGCGTTATCAACTATGACATCCCCGAGGAAAATGAATACTATGTCCACCGCATTGGCAGAACCGGCCGCGCAAAGCGAAAGGGCATTGCCTGGAGTTTGGTGAGCAATTTCCCGGAAAAGGCAAAGCTGGACGAGATTGCGAAATTTTCCCATTATGAGATTCAGCCCATGGTGATGGATGCCTGCGGCAATTTAACGGCGGAGGAAGTCAAGGCTCCTGCTGCCCCTAAGAGGCGGTTCAAATGACCGCCGGTGAATGCGGCTATTTACTCCTGTCCAGCAAGTTTGGCGATCCTGACAGGAAACCGCTTACCACAGCGCAAATGCGCATTGTGGCGCAAAGAGCGGCATATCTTCCGCTGGTGAACAGCGGCGAGGAACTGACGCTGGAGCACCTGCTGTCTGCGGGGGTGGAAAAGCAGCTTGCCGAAAAAATCCTGAAATTGCTGGAAGATACGCTTCAATTAAAAGCATACCTTTCTAAGGCACGGCGAGCCGGGTGTACGCCCATCACTCGTGCCAGCAGGGCGTATCCGCTTGCGCTGCGTCGGCGGTTGGGGCTGGAAGCCCCAGGCTGCCTCTGGGCGAAGGGGAACCTGGATATTCTCTCCATGCCCACCGTTTCCCTGGTGGGCAGCCGGATGCTCCAGGGAGAGAACCGGCAGTTTGCCCGGATGGTTGGCATCCAAGCCGCGCTTCAGGGCTATGCTCTGGTTTCCGGCAATGCACGGGGGGCGGATACTGTCGCTCAGGATGCCTGCCTGGAAGCGGGGGGATATGTTGTCAGTGTGCTGGCGGATTCCCTCAGTGAGCATTGCCCGGATACGCACCGCCTGTACATGAGCGAGGATGACTACGATGAATGTTTCTCCGTGCCCCGGGCGCTGCATCGCAACCGGGTGATTCACTGCCTCAGCGACCGGGTGTTTGTGGCACAGTGTACACTGGGAAAAGGGGGCACCTGGGATGGCAGCACTCAAAACCTGCGCAGGGGATGGAGCAGCGTCTATTGCTTCCGGGATGGCAGCCCTGCTTCTGTGGCATTGGAGCAGATGGGCGCATTCCTGATTGATACGGAAATGCTTGCTGATTTAAAGTCTCTTCCGCAGAGACAGCCAAACTTATTTCACATGGTTTAAGAGCAGACCAAAGCACGAAGGTCTGCTCTTTTGCCTTGTATAGCGTTTTTTCCTTCAATCGGATAAAATGCAGCAATAAAAAATCCCTCCTGTCAGGATACATTCTACCTGATAGGAGGGATGTGTGCGAATGTGTCAGACGGACGCAGTTGTTGAATACAGCAAACTGGAAGTTGTGTTATTCTTCACGATTCTCAATGTTATAGACAATACAAGCAATTCCTGCAATCATCGAAAACAGAATAGCTCCGCCCATTGCCTCATCCAAGGTATCCCAGCAATACTTGCTATCCCTGATACCTTATTCTTTCAACCAACGTTTCCTTTTTCAGATTACTGCTTAAAACGAGGGAAAGCACAATCTGCAAAAGACCGACCAGCAAAATCATAGCAAGAATCGGGATAAGAGGAACGTGATAAACGTTCATTCCAAAAATCCCATTATGCTTCGCATAGGAAAACAGTGCATAGCCAAGGGGCAGACCGGCAGCAAGTGCGACGCAGATGGTGCCAACCGTAAAAATCAAGCCCTGTATTTGTAAGCTCAGATTCAACTGCTTATTGGTCATGCCTACCGCTTGCAGCACACCGTATTCCTGCTTCTTCGTGGTGATATTGATGATCATGGTGTTTGCCAGATTCATAAACCCAATGAGACCGACAATTGCCATGAACAGATAGCAGCCAAGCTTCATCATACGGCTTGCGTATTCTGCAGATTGTAACTGTGCATGATAGGTATCCATTTTTATATGCGAAGTATTAGAAATCAAAGTATTCAGACTTTGTTCTACAGATGCCACATCTTTTTTATCACAGTCCACCCACAGATAGCCATAGGCTGTTCCTCTCGGATTCATGGAACGGTATACACCTTCCGGAATGACCAGATAAGTGTCCGCGCTTACAAAGGAGCCTGCGATTTTTCCATGATAGGTATAGGTTCCGCTTCCGTTATCAAAGTTGAATGTAATCGGTGCACCCGCAGAATACCCGTCAGCTTCCATCCACATGGACCAGCCAAAGAAAACATCCCCGTTTTTGACAGCCTGTGCATAGTCCATGGAACCGATATCGCCATCCCCGCGCATCATTTCAAAATCCTCTTGATTTACGATTGCAACCGGAAATTTTGTTCCGTTCAGATCTGCAGAGACGATTTCTCTCGTCAGTACATCCGTTACACCGGGGATGGATTTGATTTCTTTAATCAAAGAATCATTCAGTGGGTTGTTCTGTAGGATTGTGTCCAGATTATTCTCCGAATAGGCTTCATCATAATTCTGGGAATAATCCAGCTGCAACTCAAATTGTCCATGGTTGATTGCAATCCGCGCCTCGTGCTCCGTGTCAATATTCCCAACATAATTAGAGATAATTACAAACAATACACAGGAAAGCCCCATGGTAAGAATCGTAGCAATGGTTCTTTTCGGATTGCCTGTCACATTTGCCATTGCCATGGAGAAAACGGTGACATCTTTTCTGCCTTTTCGTCTGCCCTGTTTTTGCGTTTTGGAGCCGTCAAGATACCGTGTCGCTTCGATGGGTGAAATCCGGGAAACAATTTTCATGGGTTTGCGCAGAGCCAAAACGACCGTAAGAAACGATACAAAAATGCAGATGAGCATAATTGTCAGTGAAAACAGAGGCACCTGATGGTTCTTGATTCCGGACGATACCAGATTTCCCTGCTCCACCAGCCAGTTGAAGCTGACTTTTGCAATCAGGAAACCAAACAGCAGCCCCAGCGGTATCGAAGGAACCGCCAGAAGAATGCCCTCACGAAAGATCAACTGCTTCATCTGCTTTCTGGTTGCACCCAGCGCCTTGATTTTTCCGTACTCCTGAACCTTCTGGGCGATCCCGACCTGGAAGATATTATAAATGACCACAACGGAAAACAGCACGATTCCGAGGATCAGGGTTCCACAAACCACAATCATTTCATAGCTCGGCTGCAATACCCACTGCAGGTAGAGGTCATTGATGATCACGTTTTTCTGGTCAATGCCGCAGGAATCCGCGATTTCTTTTATAACAGGCGCAACATTATTCATAGATACATTTGCAGAATCGCTCAAGGTAAAATAGATATTATATTGCCTGTCACCCTCCGCAACACGCTCATTATAAAAATCCTGCGAACCGAATACAACATAGGAAGCCTCGATGGTATATTCATCCCGGTCATATAAAATCCCGCTGACAGTAAATTCCACCGGTGCGTATTCCGACTGCATGCCGGAACGGTACTCCAATGTTACGGTGTCTCCGACCTTTACATCATGGTATCCCACTGCATCAAAGAAAGCGCGTCCTGCGGCAATTTCCTGCGCCTTTTCCGGATAGGTACCTTCCTTCAACACATATTCCTGATTATAGGGAAGCATTTTCCTGACCGTTTCATCCGCACTGACAAAGCCGCCATTTTCATTTCCTTTCAGGATGCCCTCCGTACACATGATGCCGATATCAGATATCTCAGCTCTGCGTTCCACTTCTTTTAATTGCGTACCATCTGCGGCGATAAACAGGCCGTAGTTGCTTCCGTATGAGCTTGCAGCCTGATCCTTCTGTAAGAGGATCAGTCCATTTCCAATTGTACTGATAATGACCAGAAGCATGGTAGTCAGGCAAATCGCCGTCATAATGAGGACACTTCTTGTCCGATTTCTTTTGTCGTTGCTGAATGCAATTTTGCTGATCGTCCTCAATTGAAATCCACCACCTGTCCATCCTCGATGACTAAAATACGGTCAGCAACCTGCGCGATCTCATCATCATGGGTAATCATTACAATTGTCTGTCCATATTTTTTTGCTGTCATCTTAA
>ERZ837910.1762-NODE-1762-length-28693-cov-16.098575_pt1 | contig 28693 bp, 17 predicted proteins | sample MGYA00519940_ERZ837910 | MGnify/ENA primary metagenome ERZ837910 (study PRJEB31850, sample SAMEA3708825) | human gut metagenome | biome: human gut; feature: human-associated habitat; material: faeces | place: China | collected 2014 ... | reverse complement strand
CGCCAAACACCGGCTACCACTTCAAGGAGTGGCAGGTCATCAGCGGCAATGTGACTATCAAGGACAATAAGTTCACCATGCCGGACAGCGATGTGGAGGTCAAGGCTGTCTTCGAGAAGGACGCGCCTGCGCCCACCGAGTTCATCGTCACCGTGACCAGCGGAGGCAACGGAACGGCTTCCGCATCTCCCGCAAAGGCTGCGGCCGGTACGGAGATCACCCTGACTGCCACGCCAAACACCGGCTACCACTTCAAGGAGTGGCAGGTCATCAGCGGCAATGTGACCATCAAGGACGATAAGTTCCTCATGCCGGACAGCAATGTAGAGGTCAAAGCAATCTTCGAGGAGGACGCGCCTCCTGCGCCTACCGATCCCGCCAAACCCAGCATCAGCGTAACAGGAACATATACCTATAACGGCTCTGCGCATACCGCGACCGTGAACGGCTATGATCCCACCACCATGAACATCACAGGCAACACCGCCACGGATGCGGGCGATTACACCGTTAGCGTCACATCCAAGACCAAATGGGCGGACGGCAGCACCGACGCCGTGACCGCAGCGTGGAGCATCGGCAAAGCCACGCAGGAAGCTCCTGACGGCTTGATCGGTGTCGCGCCCACCACCGTGGGCGGCAGCGACGGAAAAATCACTGGCGTGGATGCAACGATGGAATACCGTGCAGAGAGCGAAACTATCTACACCGCCTGCACCGGTATCGAGATTGAAAACCTGCCTGCCGGCAATTACTTCGTCCGCTATGCGGAGGATCACAACCACTTTGCCAGCACCGATGCGGAAGTCACTGTGGGTGAGGGTACGCCGCTTGCGGATTGCACAATCACCTTCAACGGCAACGGCGGCAGCGGCAGCATGGGTCCCGTGATCGTCAAGGCAGAGACAAATTACATCCTGCCCGCCTGCGGCTTCACCGCTCCCGCCGATCAGGAGTTCAAGGCATGGCAAATAGGCGGCACAGAGTACAAGGTGGGAGATTCCTACACCGTGCTCGGGGATACCGAAATCAAGGCGCTGTGGGAAAACAGCGTTATTACCCCCACCACCTACACCGTCACCGTCAGCAATGACGGAAAAGGCACCGGCACCGCAACTCCTTCCACCGCTGCGGCCGGTACGATGATCTCCCTGACCGCCACGCCCAACGAGGGCTACCGCTTCAAGGAGTGGCAAGTCATCAGCGGCGGCGTGGCCATCAAGGATGACAAGTTCCTCATGCCGAACGACAACGTGGAGGTCAAGGCAATCTTCGAGGAGGACGCGCCTCCTGTGCCCACCGAGTTCACCATCACCGTGAAAACGGACGGAAACGGAACGGCTTCCGCATCTCCTGACAAAGCCGTGGCAGGCACGGAGATTCGCCTGACCGCTACGCCCAACAAGGGCTACCACTTCAAGGAGTGGCAGGTCATGAGCGGCGGCGTGACCATCAAGGACGACAAGTTCACCATGCCGAGTGCCAACGTGGAGGTCAAGGCCATCTTCGAGAAAGATGCACCTCCTGCACCCACCGAGTTTACCATCACCTTTGACGGCAACCGCGGTACGCCCTCTGACGGCAGCATGACCACCACCAATCAGAAGCTGAGTTCTCTGCCCAGCGCCTCCCGACGCGGTAGCTACCGCTTCCTCGGCTGGTACCTGGCGGACGGAGCAGAGATCACGACGGATACCGTATTCTCTGCAAATACCACCGTCTACGCCCACTGGACGTATACCGGCGGCGGCTACTACTATCCGCCTGTCACCTACTACACGCTGCGCTTTGAAACAGGCGGCGGCAGTGATATTTCCAGTGTGCAGGGAACGTACAATGCCTACATTAACCTGACCCAATATGTCCCCACCTGGCGCGGCCACACCTTTACCGGCTGGTACAGCGAACGCAGCCTGACAAACAAGGTTTCCGGTGTTTATCTGACGAAGGATATGACCGTGTATGCAGGCTGGCGCGTGACCACAGTCCCGCAGACTGGCGACAGCAGCGTGTTAGGCTTGTGGGGGTTCTCCCTCTGTACATCTCTTGCCGGATTCCTTGCACTGACCACATGGCAGGTCAGGCGGCGGCGTCAGGAAAAATCACTGCAAATCATCGAAAAGTAAACAGGCTCACCTTTAGGGGCGCGGGCAAATAGCCCCGCGCCCCATTCGCTGTCTCCCCAGAAAAAGACGGCTGTTCCTCAAAAGAACAGCCGTCCCGTTTTTTTCTGCTGATATGTATCTGAAATCAGACCACAAACAGGTACAGGAGATATCTGCAAGTCTGTTTGTCAGCCCATATCGGCGGATAGAGCCTTGCTGATTTGGGCTTGCAGTGCCTCCGCCTGCTTCTTTTCCGTGATCGCACCCACGATGGGGTCGCCCACGATGTTGCCGTTCCTGTCAACCACATAGGTGGTGGGATAGGCAAAGATATTGGTGGTGAACTTTCCCGCCTCTCCATCGGAAGCAAAATACACGTTCTGATAGGTCGCGCCCTTCTTGGCAAGCACATCCTTGGCCTCGGAAATGGCCGTCTCGTTGCCGTCCAGCGTGAAGGTGTTGACACCGATGAGAGCGCCGCCCTTCTCCGCAAGCTCCTTGTTCAGCGCGTCCAGCTCGGCAAGCTCTCCCACGCAGGGGTTGCAGGTGGTAAACCAAAAATTCACAACGGTGACGGCGTTTTTGGCGAACAGCTCGCTGCTCTTCACCGTGTTACCGTCCAGATCCTTGCCCTCAAAGGCGGGAAACTTCTGCATACTGCCATCGTCAGGCGGCGTGGTCATATCGCTGCCCGCCGGGACGCTCGTATTGTCATCACTATCAGGCGTCTCTGACAACCAGGGATACTTCGTCTCCAGCTCCGCCCGCTGGTTCTCAATATCCTTGATCTTGGTGGCCTCGCCGGTGAGCAGCGTCAGCTCCTCCTCGGTGAACTGATCCTTGGCATTCTCGATGGTCTTGAGCAGAAAATCGCCGTAGTTGCCGCCGTCCTCTATCATGGCCATGCCCTTATCGGCTGCCATAAAAACCTTTTCCCAAAGAGCTGTGTTTTCCGACAGGATGGCATTTTCCTGCGCCATCAGCTGCTCATACAGCGCTTTTGCCTCCTCGCCGCCATCATTGCCGTCTGTGTCCTCTGCGGGCTTTGTGCCACAGGCGACCATACCGGCGGCCAGCACCAGCGCCAGCAGCAGTGTGATGATTTTCTTTACGTTCATTTTGTTTCCTCCGTTTTTAATGTATTTGCAGGTTCTACAGGTTCTTTTTTGCCGTCTCCAAAGCCGTAGCGGAAACTGACGGCGTTGGTGGGACAGGCGCGGATGCACATCCCACAGCGGATGCACTCGGTATGGTTGGGCGTTTTTGTCACGTCCACATCCATTTTGCAGGCCTTGGCGCATTTTCCGCAGGAGACGCATTTGTTCCTATCCACCTTCATCTGGAACAGGGACACCCTGTTAAACAGCGCGTAAAACGCACCCAGCGGGCACAGCCACTTGCAGAAGGGCCGGTAAAATACGATACTCAGCACGATCACTGCCAGCAGGATGCTGAATTTCCAGGTAAACAGGCTGCCCAGTGCCGCCCGGATGCCGGAATTGGCGAGGGACAGCGGAATGGCGCCTTCCAGCACGCCCTGGGGGCAGAGATACTTACAGAAGAAGGGGTCACCCATGCCTACGTCGTTGACGAGAAACGCCGGCAGCAGGAAGACCATCACCAGCAGAACGGCGTATTTGAGGTACGTCAGGGGCTTGAGCTTTTTTGTAGAGAGCTTCTTCGTGGGGATCTTATGCAGCAGCTCCTGAAACCAGCCGAAGGGACACAGGAAGCCGCAGATGAAGCGCCCCAGCAGTACGCCCAGCAGAATGAGAAAGCCGGTGATATAATAGGAGAAGCTGAACTTGGAGGACCCTACCACCGCCTGAAACGCCCCGATGGGACAGGCGCCGGAGGCTGCCGGGCAGGAGTAGCAGTTCAGCCCCGGCACGCAGACGGTCTTGCCCGCGCCCTGATACAAGCCGCCCTTGAGAAAGTTCGGCAGGTGCAGGTTGGTCAATAAGGCCGCCCCCGCCTGTATCCAGCCCCGAAAACGGGCCAAAAGATGGGACACGCCCGAAGTATTCTTCTTATCCAATGCCCACACACTCCAGACATAATTTGATCGCTTTGCTCAGCACCGTGGCGGCCTCGCCCCGCCAGACGCCGAAGCACAGCATGGCGGCTCCCGCCAGCAGCAGCGTGACCTGCGCTGCTGCCTTCTTCCTGTGACTCATTTTGATCACCCTTTCCTGTTTCTGTGGCCTATCATAGCGCAGGCGGGTTAAAATCTCTGTTAAGAACAGAAATTTAACACAAATCTTATCCGGCTCTGCTATAATAGGAGACAACCTGTTCATTAAGGAGGCGACTATGCACCTTTTGATTGTAGAGGACGAGCGCGCCCTGTGCGACACCGTCGCCCGCAGCCTGCGGCGGTCGGCCTACAGCGTGGATTGCTGCTACGACGGCGAGAAGGCGCTGGAGCTGTTGGAAACGGAGCGGTACGATCTGGTGCTGCTGGATCTGAACCTGCCGAAAAAGGACGGAATGACGGTGCTGCGCACTCTGCGGCAGACCGACAGAGAGACACCTGTGCTGATCCTCTCGGCTCGCGGCGAGGTGGAGGATAAGGTGACGGGTCTGGATGCCGGCGCCAATGACTATCTGGCAAAGCCCTTCCATCTGGCGGAGCTGGAGGCGCGCATCCGCAGCCTGACCCTGAGGCAGTTTACCCAGCAGGATGTGGTGCTGCGCTGCGGGCAGCTCACCTTTGATACCCGTGCGCGGGCAGTTTCCGCCAACGGGCAGCCCCTGACGCTGACCCGCAAGGAGACGGGGATCCTGGAATACCTGATGGCGCATCAGGGGCGGCCTGTGAGTCAGGAGGAGCTGATGGATCACGTCTGGGACAACAGCGTGGACAGCTTCAGCAACTCCATCCGCGTCCACATCTCCGCCCTGCGGAAGAAGCTGCGCACCGCGTTGGGCTACGACCCTATCCGCAACCGCATCGGCGAGGGCTATCTGATGGGAGGGGACGAAGAATGAAGCGGCTTTCCCTGCAGTGGCGCATCACACTGATGTCCGTCCTGCTCATCGGCATCACCTGCGTGGCCATGAATTTGCTGCTGTGCTCCTCCGGTGTGTACTATATGGACACCATTGCGGACAGCTTACAGGGCGGCGGCACGGTGATCCTGAATGAGGGCGGCGCGGCAAGCTTTGACCCGCAGCTCGTTGCGCCCAGCGAGGAGCTGACCATCGTTGTCGATGGGGCGCAGGGACGCTTCCGCACCACCAACTGGTATATCACGGCTACAGTGACACTGCTCAGCGGCATTTTGGCCTATTTCGTCAGCGGGCGAGCCCTCAAGCCCCTGCACAGCTTCGCCTCTCAGGTAGAGAAGGTGCAGCTGAACAATCTGGCGGATGTGAGGATCGATGAGGACGTGCTGCCGGAATTCCGGCAGCTCAGCCATTCCTTCAACCAGATGCTGGAGCGGTTGAACAACGCCTTTACCGCCCAGCGGCAGTTCACCGGCAATGCCGCCCACGAGCTGCGCACGCCGCTTGCGCTGATGCAGGCGCAGCTGGAGTTGTTTTCCGCAGAGCACACCGATGTGCTGCCGGAGACGGCGGAGTTTCTCCTGCTTTTGCGGGAGCAGACGGAGAGGCTGACGCAGATGACCAAAACGCTGCTGGAAATGAGCAATTTGCAGCAGGTGGCGCGGAACGAGCGGATTCAGCTTATCCCAATGATTGAGGAGATCTTCACAGACCTCGCCCCGCTGGCAGAAAAGCGCGGTGTCACGCTAAAAGCGGAGGGCGACGGCGTTATGACCGGCAGCGACGCGCTGATCTATCGGCTGATCTTCAACCTGACGGAGAACGCCGTCAAGTACAATCGCCCTGGCGGCTCGGTGTGGGTCTGCGTCACACAGGAGACGGAAAAGCTCTTGCTCCGCGTTTCCGACACCGGCTGCGGCATCCCGGAGGAGTATCAGCGCAGTATTTTCCAGCCCTTCTTCCGGGTGGACAAGTCCCGCAGCCGCGAGTACGGCGGCGCGGGGCTGGGACTTTCGCTGGTGTGGGAGATCGCCGATCTCCACGGCGGCTGCGTCCGGGTAGAGGAGAGTTCAGATGAGGGCACTACTATTGCAGTGGAGCTGCCGGTACAGTGAAGCTGCATCTCACATAAAGCAATAAGCCGCGCAGTGGGAGCACCCTTCGGGCGCTCCCGCCTTATCTTAGCATTTTGAATGACTTTGTATTTTCCAAAAGGCCCCCGCTTCGGCGGGGGCCCTTGTCTTTTCACCTTTCGTTTCCCGCTGCGTAGGATAGACTGTACGGAGTCGCCCGGCTCCGCATACTACGGATACGGAAAAGGGAGTGTCTATGCAATCATCTGTCCTTCAGGGGATATTGCTCCCCTTCTGGGGCACGTCGCTGGGTGCGGCGTGCGTATTCTGCCTGCGAAGAGCGCCCTCCGCCGTTCTGCGCCGCGTGCTGGAGGGCTTCGCCGCCGGGGTGATGACCGCTGCCTCGGTGTGGAGCCTGCTGCTGCCCGCTATCGACTGGGCGGACATGGGCCGCTGGTCCTTCCTTCCGGCAGCGGGCGGTTTCTGGCTGGGGGTGCTGTTCCTGCGGCTGCTGGAGCGACTGCTGCCGGAGGCTGTTACCGACCGCTCCACCACCATGACCCTTCTGGCGGTGACGCTGCACAACATCCCGGAGGGGATGGCGGTGGGTGCGGCCTATGCCGGATGTGTGGCGGCAGGAGCCGCCGCGCCCGCTGCGGCGTTTACGCTGGCGCTGGCCATCGCCATCCAGAATGTGCCGGAGGGCGCCATTGTGGCCCTGCCCCTGCGTACCGCCGGTGCGGGGAAGGGGAGAGCCTTTTTGGGCGGTGTGCTCTCCGGCGTGGTGGAGCCGCTGGCCGCCGGTGTTACGGTGCTGGCGGCAGCGCTCATCGTTCCGGCACTGCCCTGGCTGCTGGGCTTTGCCGCCGGGGCCATGCTCTATGTGGTGGCCGCCGAGCTGCTGCCTACGCGCGGCGACCCCGGCCCGGGGGCGCTGGCCTTTGCCGCGGGCTTTACCGTAATGATGATCCTGGACGTGGCGCTGGGGTAGGGAGGAGGGTTGACAACGGCCAATTCCTGTAATATAATGTCGCTGACAAGTAAATAAACAGTCTGTTGATCCAATGTCGCCGGCGGCCGTACAGCCCACCACGGGCCAGGCGTCGGCATAGAAGGAAAGGGGTAGCCAAACCCCGCACGACCGGTACTGTGAGCGCAAGGATGCACTGAAGCGGCGAGAGCCGCCGGGACGAAAGTCCGCCATTGTGGGTAAGCCCATGAGAAGGTAGGCTGCAAACGAGGAGGGATGTCTGTCCCCCGCGGCGCGAGCCAGGAGAATTGCATTGTGTAGGACAAAGTTGCAGCGGGCGCGCTCTCCGTGTGCGGGAATCTTGTACCACCATGTAGATGTACCACGCTGACCTCCTGAACGGGAGGTCGGTGTTTTTTGCGCCGCCTTTTTCGCGGCCGGCCCTTTTGGGCGGGCGGCGGGGGCGGCGACGTCTTTCCGTGGTGCAGGGGTCGTATCTATTGCGTTCGCTGTCCGGCTTTGCGCCGGGCAGCGTTTCATTTTCGCGGGACAGAGTGCACTCTGTCCCGTTTTTCATGCCCTGCATGAAAAATACTCTCCTTGTCAGACTGCAGCGCTGCCGTATGCAGCAAAGCGGTGCGGAAAACTCGACTGTCAAGCTGAGGCGCCGTGCGCTTTCCATCTGACCGTGAAACTGTGCAGACGAGTCCCCTTTGTCAAGCTGAGGCGGCCATTGGCCGCGTGCTTTTCCATAAGTGGGGCGGGGATGTTGCCGCATCCCCGCCCACCCCCTCACGTCGACAAAAAATTTACATAAAGGAGAAAGAGATATGAGGAAGAGAGTCATAAGCTGGCTGCTGACCGTCGTGATGGTCGTCAGCATGCTGCCCACCTCCGTGTTGGCCGACACGCTGGCCGCGGATCAGGAGCAGCAGACCCAGCAGGAACAGATAGCTCCGGCGGACACGGAGAACACCGTCCCTGCCGGGAATGAGGAGACGCAGGAGCAGCAGGAGCCCGCTGAGGAAGTGCCTGTGTCCCGGTCTGCCCGCAGCGGCGGCGCGGCGCTGGCGCTGGCGGAAGGAACTGTCAGCTCCGCGAAGGATTTTGCCGAGATGGAGCCCGGCGGCAATTATCAATTGACGGCGGATATCACCGTCACGGCGCCCTATGCCAAGGATTTTACCGGCACCTTTGACGGCAACGGCCACACCGTGACGCTGGCGATCAGCGGTGATAGCGACTATCAGGCGCTGTTTGCAAAGCTGGCTGCCGGTGCGGTTGTGAAAAACGTTATGGTCGAGGGAACGGTGACCGGTAAGAAATATGTAGCAGGCATTGCTGGACAGGCTATTGATGCAACGATAACTGGCTGCGCGAATAAAGCTGGTATTCTGGCTACCGACCGTTATGTAGGGGGCATTGCCGCTGAGTCGAAGAATACAAGTATCAGCAATTGCTATAACCGTGGAACGATTTCAAGCAGCAGAACCGGCTCTGGCGTGTGCTTGGGCGGCATTGTGGGAAATGCTCCCAGTGCACAAATTAGTAATTGCTATAATGCTGGACAGATAGTAACAAAGTCCACGACAAATTATGGCGCAATTGCTGGTTATGGTTATGGCGTTACCGTTTCTAACTGTTATTTTATTGCTGTTGACAACCTAAAAGGTGTATATGGTACTGAAACGGAGTCTACTCCAAAATCCGCCGAGGAAATGAAATCCTCCGCGTTTGCAGCCTTGTTAGGCAGCGCTTTCATGGCCAAGGCCGGGGACTATCCCGCCCTCAGCTGGGAGACCCCCACCGCGGCGGTGCTCTTTACCATTGCTCCCGCGAATGCCACGCTCGAAATCAACGGCGGCACTTATACCGGTTCCACCACCGTGGCGCTGCCTGCCGCCGATGCACCGTATTCCTATACCGTGTCCTGCCCCGGCTACACGCAGCAGACCGGCAGCGTGACCGTGACGGGCAACGACAACCCCGTGGCTGATCCTGCCAATGTTACTGTTACGCTGGCGGAGGATGCTGCACAGTGGGTCACCGTGACCTTCACCGTGACTCCCGCCGGTGCCACGCTCACCCTCAAGGACGGCGAGACGCAGGTTGCGCCCACCGAGGGAACGACCTATCAGCTGCTGAAGGGTCACGCCTATACTTACACCGCCGAGACCGCCGAGGAGGGCTATGAGCCCGCCGCCGGCACCGTGACGCCCACCGAGAACAGCACCCAAACCGTGGCGCTGAAAAAGGTGCAGAGCATCGAGGTGACCAAGGCTCCCACAAAGACGGAGTACTACAAGGGCGATGCCAAACTTGACCTGACCGGCATGGTCCTCACGGTGAACTATGATGGCACCGACGAAACCCGCACCATTACCGATGGCTATGACGCCGCCGGTGTGACCTATGAGGGCTTTAGCACCGAAAATCCTACAGATAGCCAAACCGTCACTGTCAAGTACAGGGGCAAAACCGCCACCTTTACCATCAAGGTGAAGGACGCAATGCTCTTTGTTGACTTTTTCACGGGACTCAATGGCATTGCCACAGCGCAAAACAGCACCTCCTACAAATTTGAGCCGGTGCTGCTGGATGGCGGTTATGTCCTGAAATCCACCAATGAACAGAAGGGCAACAGCACTTCCAGTCTGACCCTGACCTTTACCAAGGCTGCCCAGTTGACCTTTGACTGCAAAACCGACTCCGAAAAAAATTATGATGGCCTGCGCGTAGATATTAACGATCAAACGGGAAGCCAATTTGGTTCAACCGGCGGGTACAGTGGTGAAAAGCAAGATTGGAAAGAGTTTTCCATCGCTGTAAATGCCGGGGATAAGGTCACCGTAAACTACCGAAAAGATAGCAGCGGAGATAAGGGGCAAGATTGCATTTGGCTGCGCAATTTCCGCGCCGAGGTGCTGCCAACCGTGCGCTTTGATGTCAAGGATGCGGCAGGAACGGCAATTGATGCCACTGTGACGCTGAAAAAGGGCTACACCGGCCTGACAGCGGGTACAGACGGAAGTTATGCCCTAACGGTTGGCGAAAAATACACCTATACGGTGGAAAAGAAAGGCTACGAAAAGGTAACGCAGGAGTTTACCGCCCAAGAGGGGAACAACATCATTACCGTTACCCTTGTCAAACTGCCGGTCATTACCCTGCAGTTTACCCCCGATGATGCGGCGGTAACACTGAAGCAGGGAAACACCACCGTTTACAAGGAGTCTGCGGCCAGTTCCACCGGCAAGAATGTCTATATCGCTGCCAAGAATACCGACTACACCTACACCGTCAGCAAGTTTGGCTATGAGACGGCCACCGGCACGATCAATGTTGCGACCACCGATGTGAACAAGACCGTCACGCTGACCGAGTTGGCAAAGCAGACGGTGACCTTCAACATCACCAAGCCGGAGGGTGTGAACGCCGAACCGGCGATCACCGTCAATTCCGGCAGTATCACCGCCTACACGGGCAGCGGCGCGAACTGCACTCTCCCCGCCGGGGACTATACCTACACGGCCAAGTTGGATGGCTGCGATACCTTGACCGGGAGTTTTGTGGTCAAGGCTGCCAAGACCATAGGCCTGGAGTTCGTCAAGTCGCTGACCTTTAACGATTTCTTTGCCGGCCTGGACGGTATCACCGCCACCAATGGCACCAGCGGGTTTAAGCCCGTCAAGGACGCTGCCGGAAACTATTTGGAGAGTAATAGAAATTATTCCGGCACGACTTCCTTGACCCTGACGGCGACAGAGTCTCGTCTGGTGTCTTTCCAGTATCTTGCAAAGGGAAATAAAGCCGATTACTCATGGGATGACGATTCTGCCTTTAGCGTGAAAAAAGGTACAAGCACTCTGCTGACAGCCTATGAGGAGAACGGTTGGAAAACCTTTAGCACGGTGTTGAACACGGGTGAAAAACTCACCTTGTCTTTCAGTGAAAGTGGCAGCAGTTACTATGTCCGGCTCAAGGATTTTGCCGCCGCCGCAGCCCACACCCTCACCCTTAAAACTCCCGACGGTGCAACGGTGGTGCTGAAGGACCGTAGCGGCGCGGAGATCACCGGCAAAAACGGCGCATACACCGTTGCTGCGGGTACCTACACCTACACGGTCAGCAAGTTCGGCTACGAGACTAAGACAGGAACCATCAAGGTTGAGGGCGGGGACGTGTCCAAGGATGTGGCCCTCACTGCCCTGACGGCGTACCAGGTGAAGTTTAACGTTGCCCCGGAGGGCGCTGCCGTTACGCTGACCCACCCCGTGGGCAGCACGATCGCAGCAGACGAGAACGGCGCATACATCGTCTACGTCGGCGAGACGTATGCCTATACCGTCGCCAAGGCGGACTATATCACGGTCAGCGGCAGCTTTACCGCTGCCAAAAACGACACCATCACGGTAACACTGACCTATGCCGGTGCGGGCTGGGACGGCACGACCAAGACCGCGCCCGCGCAGGACGAGAGCGGTGTCTACCTGATCGGCACCGCCGCGAAGCTGGCGTGGTTTGCCGATGCGGTCAACGGCGGGCAGAAAGCCATCAACGCCAAACTCACCGCCAACATCAACCTCAACGACAAGGCATGGACGGCCATCGGCACCAGCAGCAATAAGTTCGCCGGCACCCTGGACGGCGATGAAGCGCATCACTACACCGTCAGTGGCCTGAAGGGCTCCAAGGGACTGTTTGATTATGTGGACAGCACGGGCAAGGTGAAAAACCTCAGTGTGGATGCCGTGCTTACTGCCAATGGTGTTGTGGGCGGCATCGTGGATTTCAACGACGGTACCGTGGAAAACTGCCTGTTCAGCGGTTCTGTTACCAATAGCTCTAGCTGGGGGGCTACCGGAGGCATCGTGGGTAAGAACGAGGGGGAGAACAGCGTTGTACGGAACTGCGTGAACACCGGCAGTATCAAGAATACAACGGGCTCTTACAGTTCGACGTTGAGTGTCGGCGGTATCGTGGGTTATACCTATGGTAAGGTGGAGAGCTGCTATTCCACCGGTAAGGTCTATGCAGACCCTGCAAAGACCACCAACAAAGCGATCGGCGGTATTGCGGGCGCTGTAAAGGGTTCTTCTTACTATGAAAAATGGGGAGCGCTTATCAACTGCTACGTTATTGGAACCGTCACCGGCCCGGAAAGCGGTATTGGCGCGGTGGTAGGTACGGTTGACAGCGGGACGAGTATCACCAATTGTGTCTATCTGGATACCGTGGCTCATGTACCTGCTATGGGCAATGTGACGGCTGGTATGACTGCCCATACCGCGGACTATATGCGCTCCGCGGAGTTCGCCGTGGACATGGACATGAATCAGGACGACGGCACCCTCAACGGCGGCTTCCCCGTTCTGCCCTGGCAGGGCGGCACTGTCCTCTCTGCCGACGACCTGCGGGCCGTCAGCCAGGCCCAGCAGAGCCTGTCCCTGCGGGGCATGAGCGCCGCCGACGCCGCCAAGAAAGCCAAGGCCGACTGGTACGCCGAGACTGTGCTGGGATTCTATGACCTTACGGACTATAACGATAAGGCCGACCTCTGCGAGAAATACGGCATCGAAGAGCCCGGCGAAGCGGTCACGGACCTGCACGACTACTTCCTGAACGCCCTGCAAAAGCACTTCTATAAGGAACTGGGGCTCGATGCCGAGAATGCAGACCTTCTGAAGGCCGATGCCACCGGCGTCTATCAGCTCCGCGGCCTTATCCCGGTGAGCAGCGACCCGGAAGAGGAAGAGGAGACCGCGCAGACCTATACCGGCTTCCTGACCCTGCCCACGAGCGTCACCGTTCCCGTGGAGGGCAGTGGAGAGAAGACCGTTTCCCTCACATGGACGGCGGATAACGCTCTGGTGAACACCGCCACCGGCGCGCTCACCGCGCCTGCGGCGGATAAGGTCACGGTGACCCTCACCGCCACTCTCCAAAGCGGCGCGGCCACGAAGGTCAAGACCTTCACGCTGTGCCTTTGGTCCGAGAATGCGGAAAAGGCGCAGACTCTGGAGGACATTGCCGCCGAGTTTACGCGCAAAAATATTGCCGTGCAGCCCCTGCAAGGCGTGGGGCTCTATGATGAAACCAACATCACCCAAGCCTTCCGCCGCCTGCTGGCAGAGCAGGGCTATGCGGATGTGGCGGACAACTCCGAGATCACCTATGTCAACGGCAGCGCCAAGGCCAACGGCTTTGACGGTACCAAGGTACAGTACATTGCCGACAACGGCAAAATCACCTACTTCACCGGCGACGGCACCGCCCGCCAGACCGTGCAGTACACGGGATTGAAGTTCAACATCACCTATGCCGGGGTCACCAAGGAGATCACCCTGCGAGGCACTGTGGGACGCAGTGCCGATGCTGTGCAGCAGCTGGTGGAGAGCGCCGCCGGGTCCCTGAACTGGGAACTCATCCGCGGCGAGAACACCAACGAGGCCACCCGAAGCGAGGGGGAGGTCTGGACGCTCTACACCGTGAACGACCGCATCACCTCCAACCTCACGCTTCCCTCCGGCATTGCGGGGCGCTATGATGTGAAGGTGCAGTGGGGCACCCGGAACACCGAGTGGCTCTACATCACCAACGGCACCAACGGCACCGGCGTGGGCACCGTCAACCGCCCCCTGCAGCCCGCCGACGGCACGCCGCTGCCCGAGAAGGCCGGCAAGTTCCGGCTGATCGCCCGCGTGACCTATGACGGCTTCGATGACTACACGCTGGCGCACATCACCGGCGACGACGGCGTGGAGGTCTATGCCGATGTGTTCTTTGATGCCACCGTTGCGCCCTTCGACAGCAGCGTGACCAGCGAGATGCAAAACGCTCTGGCGGAGAAGTATCAGGGGCTCCTGCGTGACTTTGTGGATAAGACAAAGCCCGTGAAATTGGATGCCGTCAGCGACGATATGCAGATGCCCAGACCCGCTCTTCTGGAGGAAAAGGGCATCATGAGCGACAGTTATAACCAGAAGGTCACGATGGTGAGCCTCACCCCCGATGTGCTGGACTTCAACGGCTATCACGCCATGGTCTACCGCCCGCTGCCCGGTGAGGAGCCGGTGGAGGCGAAGTATGTGGTCATCATCACCACCCGCAGCTCTGGCCTTCTGCTGGCGCGGCAGGAGTTCAGCTTCACCATTCAGCCTTTTACCCAGCAGGAATTGAAGGATGCCGCCGCCTTTATGACCGAGGCGCTGACCGAGAACGCCTACTGGAACGGCATCAGGAACAAGAATACGGATAAGACCAAGGTCACCTCCGACCTGTACCCCTTCGCAGAGATCTGCAAAAACGAGGACGGCACGCTGAAATACGTCCGCGGCACGGTGAATATGACCTTCGACGGCATCGAGGCCGACGATATCCCCGGCTGGCTCGATACGGAGAAGTACCGCTGCTTCCGATCCTCCCGACCCTCCGTCATCGAGAATGAGCTCCTGCGTGTGCACCAGCCGGAGTACAATACGACAGTTACGCTGGACAGCGTCCTGACCTACACCAAGTACGCCCAGTATTGGGAAAAGTTCGGCATCAACGGCACCGAGGAGACCAAGGAACGCTACAAGGACTTTGCCCAATTCTACAAGCAGCCGGTCAGCGTTGATCTGAGGGTCACGGGCCTGACGGAAAAAGATGATCCCAACGAGAACGCGATGATCACCGTCACCGTCCAGGTGGACAGCTATAACGAAAACAAGCACAGCTTTACCGGGACCAACTACACCTTTACCGGGAAGGCCAGCAATGACTGGACGGCCTGGGATGCCGTCAAGGCCTGCCTGGACAATGCCAAGTACGAATATACCGGCAGCGGTGCGTATCTCAAGAGCATTACGGACACAAAGGGCCAAACGCTGGGCGAGAAGGATGACGGCAAGTCCTCCGGCTGGATGTTCGGCGTCACGCCGGCCCAGGGTGAGGAGACGCTGCCCAACACCACGCTGGACGCGACCTTTATCCATGACGGCGACACTGTCCGCCTGTTCTTCACGAACAAGTATATCCCCGTGGACCCCGATGAGCCTGTGGATCCCGGCACGGAGATCCCCAACTTTGACAAGGTGTACGCCGACACCAAGAAGTACATCCAGAACAACGTGCCCGCACCCGTTGTGGCCTACGACCGCGGCGAGTGGGCGGTGCTGGGCCTGGCCCGCGCCGGCGTGGAGCTGCCCGATGCATACATCCAGGCCTACTACGGCAAGGTCGTGGCCTATGTGCAGAAGAATATGGGCGCGGACGGCGTTCTTGTCGATCCCGAGAGCCATAACCCCACCGTCACCGACAACGAGCGTATCATCTTGGCCCTTACCGCCATCGGCAAGGACCCCGCCAACGTGGGCGGCAAAAACCTGCTGGCGGCGCTGCAGGACAAGGATATCATGAAGGTCACCGATACCAGTAAAACGGATATCAACGGCCTGGTATTCGGTCTGCTGGCCCTTAACAGCGGCAACTATACCCAGGACAGCTACTGGCTGGTACAGGCCATCCTGACCCAGCAGAATGCGGATGGCAGCTGGAGCGCCAACGCCGTCACAAAACCCGTCGGCGACGTGGACATGACCGCCATGGCGCTGCAGGCGCTGGCGCCCTACTACAACGAGGGCGACGATACCACGGTGAACGCCGCCGTCGATAAAGCGCTGCAATGGCTGTCCGCTAAGTACAAGGGCACGGGCTATACCAGCGCGGAGAGCTGCGCCCAGGTGGTGGTGGCCCTGTCCGCTCTGCAGCTGAACGCCAACAGCGACAGCAGCTTTGTCAAGACCGTGGATGGTGCGCCCACCAGCGTGCTGGGCGATCTGCTGCGGTATTACCTCGGCGAGGGTCAGGGCTTTAAGCATGCGGCCTCGCTCAAGACGGCTGACCAGAAGGCCACCGAGCAGGCCCTCTATGCCATGGCAGCCTACGAGCGCTATTGCCGGAGGACCAATGCGCTCTACGACATGACCGACGCCGTCTGCGCCCACAGCTTCGGCGATTGGCAGGTAGTTTCCCCGGCCACCTGCACGGCGGATGGCTCCCGCCAGCGCGTCTGCACGCGCTGCGGCGCGGTGGAGGTTCAGACGCTTCCTGCCGCAGGCCACAAGTTCGTTGAGTGGACGACCACCAAGGAACCCACCTGCACCGAGACCGGCACGGAGAAGCGCACCTGCTCCGTCTGCTCCAAGGAGGAGACCCGCGTCATCGCGGCGCTGGGGCATACGCCTGGCACGGTGGTCCATATGGACAAGGACTACCACTGGCAGATATGCACCGTGTGCAAAGCGGAGGTCAACAAGACCAGGCACACCTATGTGAACGGCATCCAGTGCGTCTGCGGCGTCCGTAAGGGCGCGGAAGGCGGCGCGGATACCACCATAAAGCGTGTGGTGGTGTCCGACGAGATCACGTTTGTGCTGGAAGACAATGACAAGCTAAATACGCTGGACAAGGTCAAGGCCGAACTGCAGCTGCAGATCACATTGAAAAACAGCAAGAGCAATAAGGACAACACCGTTTTCATGGATGTGTCGCTGCTCGTATTCAAGAACAACGAGTGGCGTCCTGCCACCAAGGAGGACCTGACAGCCGGCAAGATCACAGTTTTGCTGCCCTACCCGGAGGCCGTGGCCGCCAAGTACGGCCAGTATAACTTCACTGTGGCGCACATGGTCGCCATGGAGGGCTGCGGCCTGGATGTGGGCACCGTGGAATTCCCCACTGTTACCAAAACCGCCAGCGGCCTGCTGGTGACGCTGACCGGCCTGTCTCCTGTGGCCATCAGCTGGACGGAGTCCACCAACCACTATTACTACAACCCCGCAACGACGCCGGACAAGACCGACTCCGCCAACACGGCGGACGACAGTCAGATGGTGCTGTGGCTGGGCAGCGCGGTCCTGGCGGCGGCAGCCGTTGTGGTGCTGACCCGGAAGAAGCGCGTTTCCAAGTAACAACAGAACAGCCGACGCAGGGGCGCGAAAGCGCCTCTGCGTATGGCGCTTTTATGAGGAATGAGAGATATGAAGAAAAACCACCGATTTTGGCTGTTGGCGTTGGCACTGTCCCTGCTGCTGACCTGCGCCGCCTGCGGAAAAAAGACCGTATCGTACGCCCCCGGCAACATTCCCACGGCAACGCAGGAGCAGACCATGGACACCAGGAAGGACGGCACAGCTGAAAGGGGCACCACCAAGGCTGACGGCAAGCAGGACGCGGCAAAGACTGAGGATAAGACCGCGGACGACAAGAAGTCTGACGAGCAGAAGTCGGCTGGTGAAGCCAAAAAGACCGAGGAGGACGCCAAAAAGCAGGAGGATACCAAAAAGCAGGAGGATACCAAAAAGCAGGAGGAAGCCAAGCGCCTGGAGGAGCAGAAGCGGCTGGAAGAAGAGAAGAAACAGCAGGAACAGGAGCAGCCTTCTGCGCCGGACCCGGACCCTGCGCCTGCACCTGACCCTACGCCGGCGGCATCCGTATCGCTGTACATCTCCTGCGCCACGGTGCTCAATAATATGGACAAGTGCTCCGACGGCGTGAAGGATATCATTCCCGCCGACGGCGTGATCCTGTCCACCACGGTGACCATCACCGAGGGTGAGTCTGTCATGTCCGTACTGAAGCGGGCCTGCGGTGACGCGGGTATCCCGGTGAGCTCCAGCGGCAGCTATGTCAAGGGCATCAACGGCCTGTTCGAAAAGAACGTAGGCAAGAGCTCCGGCTGGATGTACTGCGTGGGGGGAACTTTCCCCAACTATGGCGCGGACAGCTATACGCTCTCCGGCGGCGAGAGTATTCAGTGGCTCTACACCTGTAATATGGGTGCAGACGTGGGCAATACCTACATGGGCTGACAAAAGGGCGGCTTTTGCCGCCCTTTTTCCGCACGCAGGATTGACGTATCCCCTGGCGGCAGGGTATAATCAAAAGGTTAAGACATCATGTATGCAGGAGGTGATCCCATGGACGATACGCTGCGCACTTGCCATCCGGCGGTGAGCTTTTCCTACTTTGCCCTGGTCATCATCTGCACCATGTTTTTTATGCACCCGGTGTGCCTGGTTCTGTCGACGCTGGGCGGCGGGTGGTATGTCGCCCGCCTGCTGGGCGGCAAGGGCCTGCGCCGCCACCTGCTGTGGCTGCTGCCTATGGCCCTCCTGGCGGCGGCCCTGAACCCGGCCTTTGTCCACCAGGGCGTCACCATTCTGGCCTACCTGCCCTCCGGTAATCCCCTGACGCTGGAGAGCCTGCTCTACGGTCTGGCCGCCGGCGCCATGCTCAGCGCCGTGGCGCTGTGGTTCGTCTGCGTCACCGATGTCATCACCTCGGACAAGGTGGTGTACCTCTTTGGCCGCGTCATCCCGGCGCTGTCGCTGCTGCTGAGCATGATCCTCCGCTTTGTACCCCGCTTTGTCCGGCGGCTCCGCGCCGTGGCCCAGGCCCAGCGGCATCTGGGCCGTGATACCCAGACCGGCGCCCCGGCCCGGCGCGTCAGAAGCGCCCTTCGTGTGTTCTCTATCGTCGTCACCTGGAGCCTGGAAAGCGGGCTCATTACCGCCGATAGTATGCGCTGCCGGGGCTATGGCCTGCTGGGGAGGACATCCTTCTCCCTCTACCGCTTTGACCGGCGTGACGGTGCCGTCGCCCTCTGGCTGGCCTTTTGCGGCCTGTATCTGCTGGGCGGCGGTCTGGCCGGCGGCCTGCGCTTTCAGTATTACCCCATGCTGCTCAGCGGCCCCGTCACGCCGCTGACGGTCAGCTTTTTCGCCGTTTACGGTCTGCTGTGCTTTACGCCGGTGCTGCTGGATTCCCTGTCCCGGCGCCGCTATCTCGTCCGGAAAGGAGGGATGCCCCATGCCTGAACTGCTGCGTTTGGAGCATTTTGGCTTCACCTACCCCCAGCAGCCCCGCCCCGCGCTGGCGGATGTGTCCCTCACGGTCCGTCAGGGCGAGTTCTGGGTCCTCTGCGGCGCCTCCGGCTGCGGCAAGACCACTCTCCTCCGCCAGCTGAAGCCCGCCCTGCGCCCCCACGGTGCGGCCGAGGGCCGTATCCTCTTCGACGGTCAGCCGCTGGATGACCTGCCGCCCCATCAGCAGGCCGCTGATATCGGCTTCGTCCTCCAGTCTCCGGAGGAGCAGACCGTCACCGACAAGGTCTGGCATGAACTGGCCTTCGGACTGGAGAGCCTTGGCTGCGACACGCCCTCCATCCGCCGTCGTGTGGCGGAGATGGCCTCCTTCTTCGGTATCCAGGACTGGTTCCATAGGAAAGTGGATGAGCTCTCCGGCGGCCAGAAGCAGCTGCTGGCCCTGGCCTCGGTCATGGTGCTCCAACCCCGTCTGCTGATACTGGATGAGCCCACCAGCCAGCTGGACCCCATTGCTGCCGCCGACTTTTTGCAGACTGTGGGCCGCCTGAACCGCGAGCTGGGCATCACCGTCCTCCTGACGGAGCACCGTCTCGAGGAGGCGTTGCCCCTGGCCACCCACGCCGCCGTGCTGGACGGCGGCCATCTCCTCTGTGCCGGCGCGCCGGAGGCGGTGTGCCGTTCCCTGCGGGGCCGCGGCCACGATATGTTCCTGGCCATGCCCGCCGCCGTCCGTATCTGGGCCGGGGTGGACAGCGACGCGCCCTGCCCCATCACCGTCCGCGAGGGCCGCGATTTCCTGTCCGGCTGGTGCGATGAACACCCCCTGTGCCCGCTGCCGCCGGAGCCGGTGTATCCCGCCGGGGATACCGCCCTTGCCGGCGCGGGTCTCTGGTTCCGCTATGAGCCGGACCAGCCGGACGTGGTCCGCGGTCTGGACCTTCAGGCCCGCCGGGGAGAGCTGCTGGCCCTGCTGGGCGGTAACGGCGCGGGCAAGTCCACCACCCTGGGCCTGCTGTCCGGCGCGCTGACGCCCCAGCGGGGCACCGTGACCCATACGGGCCGCATCGGCGTTCTGCCCCAGGACCCGCAGGCTCTGTTCGTGAAAAACACGGTCCGTCAGGACCTGTACGAGTCCTTTGACGGCACGGACCTCCCCAAAGACCAGCGTGACCGCCGGGTAGAACAGGTGACGGCCCTCTGCCGCCTGACCGAGCTGCTGGACCGCCATCCCTATGACCTCTCCGGCGGCGAGCAGCAGCGGGCCGCCCTGGGTAAGGTGCTGCTGCACCAGCCGGATATCCTGCTGCTGGACGAGCCTACCAAGGGCCTGGACGCCGCCTTCAAGCAGTCCTTTGCCGCTATTCTTTCCACGCTGACCGCCGCCGGCACGACAGTGGTGATGGTCAGCCACGACGTGGCCTTCTGTGCCCGGTATGCCCACCGCTGCGCCCTGTTTTTCGACGGCAGCATCGTCGCGGAGGGCACACCCCGTGACTTCTTCTCCGGCAACAGCTTCTATACCACCTCCGCTAACCGTATGGCCCGGGACTTCTGCCCCTGTGCCGTCACGCCGGAGGACGTGATCGCGGTCATCGGCGGGACCGTCCCGCCCCAGCCGGAGGTGCCTGCCGCCTGGCAGCCTCTGCCTCCGGTGGCAGAGGAGTCCACCGCCTGGAAGCCGAAAAAGCTTCCCTGGTGGCGCAGAGCCATCGCCGCCGTATGCGGTGCGGGTGCGCTGGCGATCTTCTGGCTGGCGGCCAAGCACACGGACCTCACCGCCCTGGTGGGCGGCGGCACGCTCTCCCAGGCCGGCTGGCAGGCCCTGGGCCTTTACGGCCTGTTCATTGCCCTGCTCTTCGGCTGTATCGCCGCCATCGGCCGGCGCTCCAAGCCCCTGACGCTGCTCCAGACCCCGGTGCAGAAGCGAAAGCTCTCCCAGCGTACCCGTCTGGCGGCGGCACTGATCCTGCTGTGTATCCCCACCACGCTGTATCTGGGCTTTTCCTACCTGGGCAACACTGCCTACTACCCCATCGCCTTCGCCGTGCTGCTGGAATGCATGGTGCCCTTCTTCCTGGTGTTCGAGGGACGGAAGCCACAGGCCCGTGAGCTGGTGCTGGTGGCCTCCCTCTGCGCCCTGGGCGTGGCGGGCCGTGCCGCCTTCTTCATGCTGCCTCAGTTCAAGCCCGTCCTGGCTCTGACCATCATCTCCGGCGTGGCTCTGGGCGGCGAGACCGGCTTCCTGGTGGGCGCCATGACCATGCTGGCCAGCAACGTTCTGTTCTCCCAGGGGCCCTGGACGCCTTTCCAGATGTTCGCCATGGGTATCATCGGCTTCCTGGCGGGTGTATTGTTCCGCCGGGGCTGGCTGCGCCGCAGCCGCGCCGCCCTGTGCGTCTTCGGGGCCATCTCCGCCGTGCTCATCTACGGCGGCATCATGAACCCCGTCTCCGCCCTGCTTTATGCCCGCACGCTGGAGTGGAAGGTCATCGCCGCCTACTATGTCACCGGCTTTCCCATGGACTGCGTCCACGCCGCAGCCACAGTTTTCTTCCTGCTGGTGCTGGCGGAGCCCATGCTGGAGAAGCTGGACCGCATCAAGATCAAATACGGCCTAGTGGAATAAGCAGACGCGCCCACCCCGACGGGGTGGGCGCGTCTGCGCGGTGCAACTTCAGGTTTCCCACCTTTTTTTTCGCCGCAACTCAAGGCTGATAGACAATCTGCCCGATCTGCTGTATAATAGATCCAAACACACAGAAGGGAGGACCGCCTATGCCTGCCATCCGCTGCAAGGCCTGCGGCAAGACCTATGATTCCCGTGAGGGCTTCTGCCCCAAATGCGGTGCCTATAACCGCCCGCCCCGCCGGGAGTGGGTGGACGCCGGCGGCGACGTCCACTACGCCGAACAGGAGAAGGTCTGCTACGAGCAGAAGGAGTGCCACGAAGAGAAGGTTTGCTATGAAAACCAGACCCGCCGCCCCCGGTCCCATATCCAGTGGCACGTACCGAAGAAGAATGCCGCTTCCGGCGTGATAGGCGCTGTGATCGCGGTAAGCGTCCTGATCGGGCTTATCAACACGCTGCGCGGCGTGTCCGGTGACATCTTTGACCGCAATGAGCCGATGCCCGACTACGACTGGAGCTCTCCGGAGTACGTCGGTGAGGCGGTAGCGTCGGCGCGGGAGTATGCGGAGATGGGCGAATGCTTCACCTTGGAGGGCGGTGCCTTCGTGGTGGCCTATACCGAGCTGGACCACGAGAACCTGTCCCTGCTGGCCTATGTGGTGGAGGAGGGGGACTACCAGACCTTCCCCGACCTTATCTGGGTGGACGATGACGGCTTTGAAAACTGGTGCTATCCCGAGGATGTTGTCGTTTCAGACACCGACGACAATGTGTTCATATGCACGTATGACCTGTCGCCGATGGAGGAGCTTACGGAGGAGACTTACCTGCTCTTCTCCGGCATGGATAAAGAGGTCGTCGTTCCCGTTGACCTTGCACAATGGTGATACAAAAGCCTCCCCTGTGGGGGAGGCTTTTTGCTCTATATAGACAGGCCCTCCGGCGAAGCCGGGGGGCCTGTTTCTCAGAACTTATCCTTATTGAATATCCGCAGGATCTCGTCGAAGGACTTGTCCATCTCGTCCTGACCCTGCTCGCCCTTCACCTCGTCCAGGGGCTGGGGCGCGCCGCTGTTCTCCGTCTGTGCGGGCTGGGTCACAGCAGCGGCATTGGCGGCCTGCTGCGCCTCGTCAAAGCCCGTGGCGATGACGGTCACGCGGATCTCATCGTCCAGCGTCTCGTCGAAGGCGGCGCCGAAGATAGTCAGCGCGTCGGGATGCACTGCCTGCTGCACCAGCGTGGCGGCCTGCTCCACCTCCTCCAGACCGATGTCCATGGAGCCGGTGACGTTGATCAGCACGCCCCGCGCACCGTTGATAGAGGTCTCCAGCAGGGGGGAGGAAATGGCCATCTTGGCGGCCTCCTCGGCCTTGCCCTTGCCGGCCGCGCGGCCCACGCCCATGTGGGCCAGACCCGCGTCCTTCATAATGGCGGTCACGTCCGCGAAGTCCAGGTTGATGAACCCGGTGTCGCGGATCAGGTCAGAGATGGACTGCACCGCCTGGCGCAGCACGTCGTCCGCGATCTCAAAGGCGTTGGCAAAGGTGATCTTCTGGTCAGTGGCGTATTTCAGGCGCTCGTTGGGAATGATGACCAGCGAGTCCACCTTGCTCCGCAGCTCCTCAATGCCCTGTTCCGCCTGGGTCATGCGGCGGCGTCCCTCAAAGCCGAAGGGCTTGGTCACCACGCCCACGGTCAGAATGCCCGCCTCCCGGGCGATCTCAGCCACCACGGGCGCCGCGCCGGTGCCGGTGCCGCCGCCCATGCCGGCGGTGATGAACACCATGTCGGTGTTTTCCAGCGCCTTGGCCATCTGGTTGCGGCTCTCCTCCGCGGCCTTGCGGCCCACATCCGGGTTGGAACCCGCACCCTTACCGCCGGTCAGCTTCTCGCCGATCTGAATTTTATAGGTAGCGCTGGAGGCATTCAGCGCCTGCTTGTCTGTGTTGACTGCGACAAAATCAACGCCCTGCGCGCCGCCGCGTACCATGCGGTTGACCACGTTGTTTCCGCCGCCGCCTACGCCCACGACCTTGATGCTGACAACGTTCTCCGGGCCGGTTTCCAATCCAAAAGCCATGTCTGCTCCTCCTGCCATAATTTGTATGAAAATGACGGATTATCTCCTGGTAAATGCTATATCTTGTATTGTATTACGAATTGGCGCAAGCGTCAAGTGTAAGCACTTAATTTACCGAAAAAGTTTTGTGCCGGGAGCATGAAGCACCTACGTAGCGTCCCCGATGCGGTGCGGTACGCGCGGCATCACTCCGGAATGAACCGTGCCTTCCCCTCCTGCATCATATTGATAACGCCCTTTTCGTTGACCTCCAGCTTCTCCACCACGGCCATCAGATAGTCCAGCTTGTAGCCGTAGTCCGCCTCCCGGGGCAGCTGCACGTCGAACCGTTCCAGATACCGCAGCGTCAGCTGTGCCGGGTCGCTCATATCCAGCAGTGATACGTCTGCCGTCATACCGCGCTGGTCCAGCGCCTGCATCAGCGTCAGCAGCTGCTCCAGCGCCAGCTCCTGTCCCTCCGCCGCCTTTGCCGGCTGACCCACCGCCGGGTCTGTCAGCGTCAGGCCCTTTACCTGCATCCGCTGCTTCGCGGCAGAGGGCGTTACCTCGTCCACGATGTTCCCCGTGTCGCACAGCAGGTACGCTTTCCCGTCCTGCACGATGGCCGCCGGGTCCGCGCACTCCGTCACGATGATGGACAGCCCGTCCGGCAGCGACCGCCGGAACTGCACCGTCTCGATATACGGCAGCGCCCTGCGTATGCGCTCCGCCGCGCTGTACTTGTTCATCAGGAACATATTGTCCCCCTCATTGACCCCCGCTGCGTCGATGATCTCCTGCCGGGTATAGCGGTCATTGCCGCTGACCTCGATGCTGCGTATACGGAAAAACAGCGTCAGAGCCAGGGAGATGGCGGCGCAGATCAGCACAAAAGCCAGCAGCTTGTAGAGGAAGCTCAGGCTTCCTCTCCGCCGCTTATGGTTGTACCGTCTGCGCCTTGCCATGGTCTGTGCTCCTCCGCTGTTCTCGTTGTCTCGTCTATTGCGCTGTGATCCGGGCGCCCAGCGCCCGCAGGTCCCCGGCCAGGTCTGTGTAGCCCCGCTGGATGTGGCCGATGCCCTGCACCGTGGTCACGCCCTCGGCGGCCAGCCCGGCTACCGCCAGCGCTGCGCCGCCCCGCAGGTCGGTGGCCACGACCTCCGTGCCGTGCAGCCGTTCCGTGCCGCACACCACCGCTACCCGCCCCTCAGTCCGGATGTCCGCGCCCATGCGCGCCAGCTCCGGCACGTGCCGGTACCGGCTCTGAAAGATATTCTCCACAAATACCGTGGTGCCCTGTGCCTGCAGCAGCGCCGCCATCAGTATGGCCTGGCAGTCGGTGGGGAACCCCGGATACGGCGCCGTCCGCACCGGCGGCACGGCCCGCAGCGGCCCTGTCCGCACCAACTGTATGTACCCCTCACCGCAGCGGACGCCGCAGCCCGCCTGGTCCAATACCGTGGTCACCGCAGCCAGGTGCCGGTGCTCCGTGTTCCGCAGCGTGACCTCTCCGCCGGCGGCTGCCGCCGCGCACAGATAGGTGGCCGCTACGATCCGGTCCGGTATCACCCGGTGCACGCACCCGTGCAGCGGGCGCTTCGGCGACACCGTGATGACCGAGCCGCCCGCGCCCCGCACCTCCGCGCCCATGGCGCACAAAAATGCCTGTAAGTCCGCGATCTCCGGTTCCCGTGCCGCATTGCAGATCACCGTCTCGCCCTCCGCGCCGCAGGCCGCCAGCATGGCGTTCTCCGTGGCGCCCACGCTGGGCGTGGCCAGCACGATCTGGCAGCCGGTCAGCTTCCGTGCCCGGCACCGCAGGGTCCCGCCTGCGTCGTCGATATCCGCCCCCAGCGCCCGCAGGGCCGCCAGGTGCAGGTCGATGGGCCGCGGCCCCAGCTCGCACCCGCCGGGATAGCTCAACTCCGCCCAGCCGCACCGCGCCAGTATTGCCCCCAGAAAGATCACGGACGACCGCATCCGCCGCATCAGTGTCTGGGGTATGTCGCACCGCGTCAGTGTGGTGCTGTCCACCAGCAGGTCGTCTCCGTCCCACTGCACAGCGCAGCCTAAGTACCGCAGGATATCCGCCGCCGAGTCCACATCGCTCAGGTGCGGACAGCCCTCAATGCGGCATACGTCCCCGCTGAGCAGCGTGGCGGCCAGAATGGGCAGTACGCTGTTTTTCGCGCCCTGCACCGCTACCTCGCCCCGCAGCGGCGTGCCGCCCTCTATGGTGATATACCTCATGTGCCCTCCCTTTCCCGTCCATCCAACAGCTATGCCATTGTATGAACGGACAGGGGAGAGGGGTGACTCCCTTACTTCCGCACCAGCGCCATGACCGTGTCGTAGATGCGCGCCGTGGCGTCGGGGATACCCAGCTCCTTCATGGCTCGCGCCATGGAGGAGCGCTTTTCGTTATCGGAGAGAATGGCCTCCACGGCCTTGTACAGCCCGCCGCCGGTGCTCTCCGGCTCGGTGATGACCACCGCGCCGCCGTGTCCTTCCAGCAGCCGCGCGTTCTTCTCCTGATGGTTGTTGGTGACGTAGGGTGACGGCACCATCACCGTGGGCTTGCCCAGCGCCGTCAGCTCACTGATGGTGGAGGCCCCGGCGCGGCACAGCACCACGTCCGCCGCCGCCATCACCACATCCATGTCATAGATGTACTGCCGCACGTCCAACCGGTCGGACTTGGGCAGTCCCAGCTCCCGCAGCTTCTGCTCCATGGCCTCCCAGCCGCCCTTGCCCACCGCGTGGATGTGGCGGAAGGGATAGCCCTCTGCGTCCTCCCGGCGGAAGAAGTCCACCATGCACTCGTTCATGTGGCTGGCGCCCAGGCTTCCCCAAAAGGATACCACAAGGGGCGCCCCGTCGTCAAAGCCCAGCTTTTTCCGGGCCTCCTCCCGGCTCAGCCGGAAGAAATCCCCCCGCACCGGCGTGCCGGTGACGGCGATGCGCTCCGGGTGCTTGTAGTGCTGCCGGCAGTCCTCAAAGCCCACCATGATGACGTCGGCGTAGCTTTCCAGCATCTTCGTGGTCAGCCCCGGCACCATGTTGCTCTCGTGCACCGCCGTGGGGAGGTGTGCCCTGGCCGCCGCCTTCACCATGGGATAGCTGGCGTAGCCGCCGGTGCCCACCACCAGGTCGGGCTTGAAATCCCGCAGGATGGCCCGCGCCTGCCGTCCGGAGGACGCCAGCACCCGCACCGTGTGCAGGTTGTGGCGAATGCCCGCCGCATTCAGCTTCCGCTGAAAGCTGCTGACCTCCACCGCGGCGTAGTCATACCCCGCCTTGGCCACCAGCTCGCGCTCCATGCCCGTGGGCGTGCCCACGAACAGCACGGCCGTCTCCGGATCTTTCTCCTTCATATACCCCGCCAACGCAAGGGCAGGGTTTACGTGTCCCGCGGTGCCGCCGCAGGTAAATATCACTCTCATTCTGCTGCTCCCTGGAACCGCCGCGGCGGTCCGACCTCTATATTTTGATACGAATAGTAGTTTTCCTGCAATAAAATACGGAATGTTGTCAAATCCTGCGCTTTTATCCCGCCCGTGCCGCCGGTATCTGTCGCGATACGCTCAGCACGATGCCCATCTCCACCAGCTGCAAACACAGCGCCGTGCCGCCGTAGCTGAAGAAGGGGAGGGAGATGCCCGTGGTGGGCACGAAGCCCGACACCACGGCGATGTTCAGAAATGTCTGCAAGGCCAGGTGGGTCATCACGCCCACCACCAGCAGCGCGCCGAACCGGTCCCGGGCGTGGAGCGCGATCCAGAAGCCCCGCAGGATCAGCATGGAGAAGATCAGCATGATAACACACGCGCCGATCAGCCCCAGCTCCTCGCAGATCACGGAAAAGATGAAGTCGTTGTACTGCTCCGGCAGGTACAGGAACTTCTGCCGTCCCCGGCCCAGTCCCACGCCCAAAAGGCCGCCCGAGCCGATGGTGATCAAGCTCTGTGCCAGCTGGTAGCCGTCGCCGTAATAGTCCTCCCACGGGTTGTGCCACATCTCGATACGCGCCGCGCCGTACTTGATGACGCCGGCCTCCGCCAGCTTGATGAACAGAAAGCCCAGTGCGCTGATGCCGCCGACGCCCGCCGCCACCAGCCAGCCCTGTATGCCGCCCACGATCATCAGCACCGCGCCGGTGGCGAAGATCAGAACGGTGCCCGACAGGTGCGGCTCCAGCATCATCAGCACGCCGATGACCGCCAGCAGCGCCACGTAGGGCAGTATGCCTTGCCGCCACGTCAGCATCTTCTCCCGTTTCTTCGAGATGGTGTCGGAGAAGTAGACGATGACCGCTAACTTGGCGATCTCAGACGGCTGGAACTGGAACACGCCCCGGATGCCCAGCCACCGGGTGGCGTTGTTGGAGGTGATGGCCAGCGGGTTGTGGGGGATGATGACCAGTATCAGCAGAAACAGCGCCAGCCCCACCAGCAGCCGTCCCGCGCCGCGCCAGCGCTGGTAGTTGATCTTGCTGACGATGAACATGGCCACAAGACCCAGCGCCGCGAAGGCGGCCTGCCGCTTGAAGTAGTAGGTGCCGTCCCCGGTGTCGTAATAGGCCCGGGGAAAGCTGGCGGAAAACAGCATGATCAGGCCGATGACCGTCAGCAGCAGCGTCAGGATCAGGAAGGGGAGATCCATCTGCCCGCGGGCGGCTTCCTTATGCCGGCGCTCCACCTGCCGCATCCGTTCCTGCTGGGCCTTCCGGGCGCGCTGTTCCTCCCGTGTCATAGTCTCCCTCCTTCCCTGTGAAAATAGTGCGAAGCCTTAGAAGCCGAAGCGCTGGCACACGGCCAGATAGGCGATGACGCAGCCTATGACACTGACGGCGGTGAACACCGCCACCACCTTGGTCTCCTTCCAGCCGCACATCTCAAAGTGATGGTGCAGCGGCGCCATCTTGAAGATGCGCTTGCCGTGGGTCAGTTTGAAATAGCCCACCTGGATAATGTCGCTC
>ERZ837910.1760-NODE-1760-length-28714-cov-10.274783_pt1 | contig 28714 bp, 30 predicted proteins | sample MGYA00519940_ERZ837910 | MGnify/ENA primary metagenome ERZ837910 (study PRJEB31850, sample SAMEA3708825) | human gut metagenome | biome: human gut; feature: human-associated habitat; material: faeces | place: China | collected 2014 ... | reverse complement strand
TTTCAAGACCGCCGCAATCGACCACTCTGCCACCTCTCCAAAACTCCTTTATCAGGAGTGCTTTTCGTCAAAAGCGGTGCAAAGGTACGAAGATATTTCAAATCTGCAAGAGTTTCTCTAAAAAAATCAGCCATCTATTTCCAAAAGATAGCAATTTATAGGTATTTTATGTTGGACAGCATAAAATCAGAGTATATTTATGCTGATTATATGAAAAATGATTGTAACTTTGTGCGCTCTAAAGAAAAGGATAACTACAACCTCTAATTATATCATTATGGAATTAAACAAGATCTTTAAAGACGGTCTTTGGAGCAGCGAAATCAACGTAAGAGATTTCGTAAGTCATAACATCACTCCGTACTACGGAGATGCATCTTTCCTCGAAGGACCTACCGAACGCACAAAAGCCGTATGGAACCGCTGCCTCGAAGCATTGGCTGAAGAGAGAGCAAACAACGGTGTCCGCGCACTGGATAATGTTACCGTATCTACCATCACTTCCCACAAAGCGGGATATATCGACAAGGAAAACGAGCTGATCGTCGGTCTGCAGACAGACGAACTGCTGAAGCGTGCCATCAAACCTTTCGGGGGTATCAACGTAGTAAGCAAGGCGTGTCACGAAAACGGTGTCGAAGTGGACGACCGCGTAAAAGACATTTTCACTCATTACCGTAAGACGCACAATGACGGGGTATTCGACGTATATACAGAAGAAATCCGTTCGTTCCGCTCATTGGGATTCCTCACCGGACTGCCCGACAACTATGCGCGCGGACGTATCATCGGTGACTACCGCCGTATGGCTCTTTACGGTATCGACCGACTGATAGAGGCCAAGAAAGAAGACCTCCGCAACCTGACCGGCCCGATGACCGAATCCCGCATCCGTCTGCGCGAAGAAGTAGCGGAACAGATAAAGGCATTGAAGGATATGAAGGTGCTGGGCGAATACTACGGTCTCGACTTGAGCCGTCCCGCCTATACCGCACAGGAAGCCGTACAATGGGCGTACATGGCTTATCTGGCTGCCGTGAAAGAACAAGACGGAGCAGCCATGTCATTGGGTAATGTTTCTTCTTTCCTCGATATCTACATGGAATATGAATTGAGCAAAGGAACCATCACTGAGTCTTTCGCACAGGAGCTGATCGACCAGTTTGTCATCAAACTGCGTATGGTACGCCACCTGCGTATGCAATCCTACAACGATATCTTTGCCGGCGACCCGACTTGGGTAACCGAATCTCTGGGAGGCCGTCTCAACGACGGACGCACGAAGGTTACAAAGACTTCTTTCCGTTTCTTGCAGACATTGTACAATCTCGGTCCTTCACCGGAACCGAACCTGACTGTACTGTGGAGCCCGGAACTGCCGGAAGGGTTCAAAGAATTCTGTGCTAAAGTTTCTATCGACACTTCTTCCATCCAATATGAGAACGATGACCTGATGCGTGAAGTGCGCCAGTCGGACGACTACGGAATCGCCTGCTGCGTGTCTTACCAGGAAATCGGAAAGCAGATCCAGTTCTTCGGTGCACGCTGCAACCTGGCGAAAGCCCTGCTGCTTGCCATCAACGGCGGACGTTGCGAAAACACCGGTACGGTAATGGTGAAAAATATCCCCGTACTAACCAGCGACACACTGAACTTCGAAGAAGTAATGAGCAACTACAAGAAGGTATTGACAGAAATCGCCCGTGTTTACAACGAAGCGATGAACATCATCCATTATATGCATGATAAGTATTACTACGAAAAAGCCCAAATGGCTCTTGTAGATACCAACCCACGCATCAACCTTGCTTATGGTGTAGCCGGACTTTCTATCGCCCTCGATTCACTGTCGGCCATCAAATATGCCAAAGTAACTGCACGCCGCAACGACATCGGTCTGACAGAAGGTTTCGATATTCAAGGCGAATTCCCTTGCTTCGGTAATGACAACGACAAGGTAGACCACCTGGGTGTTGACCTGGTCTATTTCTTCAGCGAAGAATTGAAGAAACTTCCGGTTTACAAAAATGCCCGTCCTACTTTATCTTTGCTCACCATCACTTCCAACGTGATGTATGGCAAGAAGACCGGCGCCACTCCCGACGGACGTGCCAAAGGTGTCGCTTTCGCTCCGGGAGCCAACCCGATGCACGGACGCGACAAGAACGGTGCTATCGCTTCTTTGAGTTCCGTAGCGAAACTTCGTTACCGCGACTCTCAAGACGGTATCAGCAATACGTTCTCCATTGTTCCGAAATCATTGGGAGCCACTGAGGAGGACCGTATCGAAAATCTGGTAACAATGATGGATGGTTACTTCACCAAAGGCGCTCACCACCTGAACGTGAATGTTCTGAACCGTGAAATGCTTTATGATGCGATGGAACATCCGGAGAAATACCCGCAGCTTACCATCCGCGTTTCCGGTTATGCCGTAAACTTCGTGAAGTTGAGCCGCGAACACCAATTGGAGGTTATCAATCGTTCGTTCCACGAACGATTTTAGTTGAGAGTTGAGAGTTGAAAGTTGAAAGTTTTGAGAATGACTAGGATATGGGGCAGGCTATAGTAGGAGGAAAATCGTACAGTTTTGCGCTTCGGATTATAAAGTTATACAAATATTTATATCATGAAAAGAAGGAATATGTTTTATCAAAACAAATACTTCGGAGTGGAACAGCCATAGGAGCCCTATGCCGTGAAGCAGAACATGCCCAAAGCAGAGCTGATTTTTTAAACAAAATGAATATCTCTTTAAAAGAAGCCAACGAAACGGAATATTGGCTCATGCTGCTGAAAGACAGCGACTATATTACTAACAGCTCTTTTGAATCAATCCACCAAGATTGCCGTGAACTAATAAAATTATTAGCAAGTATCGTAAAAACCACCAAAAACTCAATCACAAAGTCATGAACTTTCAACTTTCAACTTTCAACTTTCAACTCGTACGAGTTCATTCATACGAAAGTATGGGAACATTTGACGGGCCGGGCTTACGGCTCGTCGTTTTTCTTCAAGGTTGCAATTTCCGTTGCCTGTATTGCGCCAACCCGGATACGATAGCCGGCAAAGGCGGCACTCCCACCCCACCGGAAGAAATCATCCGCATGGCCATGAGCCAGCGTCCTTTCTTCGGTAAACGCGGAGGAGTCACTTTCTCGGGCGGAGAACCCACGTTTCAAGCCAAAGCTCTCGTCCCGCTGGTTCGCGAACTGAAAGAGAAAGGGATTCATGTGTGCATAGACAGCAACGGCGGTATCTGGAACGAAGATGTGGAAGAGCTTTTCAAACTGACAGATCTTGTCTTGCTCGATATCAAGGAGTTTAATCCGGCACGCCACCGTGCATTGACCGGAAGAAGCAACGAACAGACGCTACGCACGGCAGCCTGGCTCGAAAAGAACGAAAAGCCGTTCTGGTTACGCTACGTATTAGTGCCCGGCTACAGCGATTTCGAAGAAGATATCCGCCGTTTAGGAGAGGCTCTGGGAAAATATAAGATGGTGCAACGAGTGGAAATCCTGCCTTATCACACATTAGGCGTACATAAGTATGAAGCGATGGAGCAGGAATACAAGCTGAAAGACGTAAAAGAAAATACCCCCGACCAACTTGAAAAAGCCGCGAAGGTATTTAAAGAATATTTCACTACTGTGGTGGTCAATTAATTCTCAAATTCTTCAATCACCTCGAAACAGGGGCATTCTTTGATCCGTTCCCACGGATCCACGATTCCGTTATAATTCGTATCAGGACTCAGATCCCGGTGTCCCACAACTTTCGCTTCGGGATAACGCTGCAACAACTCTCCCACCAAGCGATGCAAAGCCTCTTTCTGACGCGGGGTGCGTGTATCTGCCGGTTTCCCGTTCGCGTCCAATCCGCCTTCAAAGCACACACCTAAACTGTTCGAGTTGTAGCCACGCGCATGAGCACCTACCATATCCTCGTCCCGCATCGGTTCTATCTGCCCCGACTTACGCACGTAATAGTGATACCCCCAGCACGAGAATCCCCTGAAACGGTGAGCCGTATCCACATCCTTTGCCGTAAAATCACGGTCGGCACGGGTGGCGGAACAATGAATGACAATCAGACTAATCTTTCTCATCTTCCTTCGCCCTTTCCGTTGTTTTCACGTTGCATACCTCCTTGTGCGTAGCATTATAACGCACTTCCCTCACTACTCTCTCACGTTTTCCCTTTCCGAAGAAAGGAATGAGGCACATGATCACCTCCAGGATTTTACTTACGATCTCTTTCATATTTTTCCCAAATTAATGTTAGTACTATTATTCTGCCGGGTCCGGAGCTTCTCCGTTGTTGTCCGATCCGCCATCACCGGAACCGCCGTCACCTTTATCACCACTACCTCCGTCACCGTTGCCGCCGTCGCTTCCATCGCCCGACTGGGCAGCCGCGCGTGTACGCACTTGCTGATAACTAAGAATCTTCAGCAATTCCGCCAACTGTTTTCCCGGACGGAAAATGATATGCGCTCCCTTGATCATCGAAGTGGCGAACTCCTTAACCGACTCTGCTCCCTCACTGGTCAACCCGATCTGCAAACTGCCCAAATCACCCAGCCGCACAATACGCCCCGCCTTCAACGAACGCTTCGCCTCATAAAGAATACCGGAAATCGAGGCACGCACATCCGTTTCCGTACAGGTGGAACGACTGGTGATCGCCTCACACAACTCTTCAAAATCCAACTCGCCCGCTGATTGCGCTTGGGCATAATACTTGACCGGTTCATCCTTTTTTGCAGGATTCTTACGCGGCACTACTGAATAAGAAACTGTCATTGCCATACTAAAATAATTTTAAAGTTTTTGTACATCCGAAATGCATTTCCTTCTTGTTAACGACACAAAGATACAACCTCTTCCACACTCCCAATTCCCCAACGAAGTTTCTTGATCTCGAATGAAGTTTCTTGATTTCCAATGAATAAAAGTGAGGTTATTCCTTTCTCAAACCGTTTATTTTCAGTAACTTTATAGCATACAACAAGAACAATCAGTTATGAATAACAAAGAAAACCTCTTCATCATCCGCACCTATACGAAAGCAGAGCTGGCACATCTTTACAACCCTACCGTATGTATTAAAGTTGCCTTACAAATTCTCCGGAGATGGATCCTCTTCAACCTCCCTCTCCTACACGAACTGGAAGCGGAGGGTTACCGTGCACGCAACCGCCTGCTCTCTCCCAAACAGGTGGCTACCATCGTGCAATATCTGGGAGAACCCTGAAAGAACTTTTCACTATTTTCCCGAAAGTTTCGTTACATCTCGCTGCAAAAGAGTTATTTCGCAGCCGACTAAAAAAGTAAACTAAAGAAATGAATCAATTCAACATTTTTCTTGACTTCTATCGCATCATAGCAGAAATGACCGAAGAAGAAATCGTATCTGCCATCGGTAGTGCAAAGTATCGTAACATAGTAGAAAGCGTACGACGTACCTTCCTGGAGCAGGGAGAGAAAGCTGCAAACGAAGAGAAGAAGAAACTGCCTTCCGTCACATTCTCCGCCAATTATCGGGGTGGCCGTTCCAATGCGACCCTTGTCAAATATCTGGGATATATCGTGATAGATATAGACCATTTGAGTAAAGAAGAGTTAGCGCGTATCCTGCAAACGGTGAGAGCGTGCAGCTACACCCGAATCGCCTTTATCAGCCCCAAAGGGATGGGACTGAAAATCATAGCGCACACACAACGGCCGGACGGGACATTGCCCGACACCATTCAGGAAATAGAAGATTTCCACAATGCAGCCTACAATAAAGTCGCTTCTTTTTACTCCCAACTTTGTCAGACCGAGATTGACACCTCCGGTCAGGATGTGGGGCGTACCTGTCTGTTGTCATACGATCCGGGCATCTACTTCAATCGTGACGCCACTCCCTTCATCGTGGAACAGCCCCCTCTGTTCTATAAAACGCAAAAGAAGAAGAAAACACCCGGAAGGAAAAAGCAGGAAACGGACAACAATCCGGTCAGTGAAGAGACCGCACGCAACTATCATTCCTCACACGCTTCATTAATGGTGACCCTGAACTACTATCACAACAAGTCGGAAAAATACACCGAAGGAAACCGCAACAATTACCTGCATCATCTGGCGTGCAAATACAACCGTCACGGCATTCCCGAACAGGAAGCGGCAGCTTTCATAAAGAGCCTGTTTACCGACCTCCCGGCGGAGGAAACGGATTCGCTGATTGCCAGTGCTTATGCACATACAGAGGAGTTCAACACGAACAAGCTGAACAGTACCCAAAAACGAATGCTGCAAATAGAACAGCATATCAGCGAGTGTTATGAGACGCGCTATAACGAGCTGCTTCACATCATGGAATATCGCCGGAGGGTTTCCGAAACAGAGCAGCCGGATCCTTTCCGCATTCTTGATGACAGGATGGAGAACAGCATTTGGATGGAGATGAATGAGCTGGGCTATGCCTGCAACGTGAAGATGATTCAGAATCTGATTTACTCCGATTTCAGTAGCAGCTACCACCCTATCCGCAAGTATTTTAAGGAGCTTCCCGAATGGGACGGGATAGATTATATCCGTATTTTGGCGGACAGTGTCCGTACCAACCACCAGAGCTTCTGGACGGAGTGCCTGGAGCGTTATCTGGTAGGGATGTGCGCTGCCGCCACCCAAGACGATGTCGTCAACCACACCGTGCTTTTACTATGCAGCGAGGTGCAGAATATCGGCAAGACAACCTTTATCAACAACCTGCTTCCGCCCGAACTGCGCACTTATCTTTCTACCGGCCTTATCAATCCGAACAGTAAAGACGATTTGGCCAAAATAGCGCAATCAATGCTTATCAACCTTGACGAATTCGAGGGAATGAGCGGGCGCGATCTGAATACATTCAAGGATCTGGTGACCCGCAAAGTAATCAGTATCCGTCTCCCGTACGCACGCCGTTCGCAGAACTTCCCACACACCGCCTCCTTTGCCGGAACGTGCAACTATCAGGAGATTCTTCACGACACGACAGGCACCCGCCGCTTCCTTTGTTTCCATGCCGATTCCATCGAGTTTATCAAAATCAATTATACTCAACTGTATGCGCAGATAAAACATTTGCTCAACACTCCGGGTTATCAATATTGGTTCACGCAGGAGGACAACAACCGGATCGAAAAGAATAATGAAGATTTCATTTTCCATTCACCGGAAGAGGAACTGGTACTCACTCATATCCGCAAGCCGGAACGGTTTGAAAAGGTACAGTACCTCACTGTCAGCGAAATTGCCGAACTGATCCGTGAGCGTACCGGTTATCAATATTCCATCGGGGCGAAGATCCAGATTGGCAAAGTAATGGTTAAGCATAATTTTGAGTCCAAAAAGGGAAGAAATGGAAGAAGATATGCCGTATTTATCATTGCCCCCGAACAGGTAAAATCGAACAGGCTATACGAATAAAAAGAGCGACCCATGATTGGGTACAGTAGCTAATAAAAATGCAGAGTTGTCAAAGATAACTCTGCATTTTTTTATCCCTACAAATTCATCGAAAATTCGATTCTACACCCTAAGGCATTCATTATCCGATAAAAAGTAGATACCTTAGGTTCAGTCTGACCACTCTCCACTCGGGATATATAAGAGCGATCAGAACCTATACGCCGGGCTAATTCAGCTTGACTGATTTTAGCCTTCTTCCGTGCATCCTCAATAATCTGCCCTGTATAAAAAGCATAGGCTTTCTCCTCTGCTTCCGCACGCTCAGGAGTTCCCCGTTTACCAAAACGCTCATCAATCAATGCACTGACATCAAAAAGTTCATCATTTGTTTTTACTTCCATAATACTCCTTTCTTAATATCTTTGCTTTTTCAATCTCTTTTTTAGGTGTCTTTTCAGACTTTTTTTGAAAACCATTGAATAATATCACAATACGTCCTCCATCAAAACAGAAAAATATTCTATATATATTACTCTGATATTCAATGCGAAGTTCGTACAGCCCCTCATCGATTAATCTCATAAACTTAACAGGTATCCTATCCTGTGTCTCCAAAAGCATTAGCACATATAATATTTTATCTTGGGTTCTTGCATCCAAGCTATTTAAGAACTCTTTAAAATATCCTTTATATGCAATTATTTTCCTTTCCATACTGCAAATATACGAAACGTTGTTCAACTATACAACAGAACTTCCTGTTTTTTATCTATTTTCATTCTATTTACCACGAAAGTGTGAGAGGTGTGAGAGAGGATTTGTAACATTTGTATTTTTTTTAATTGAATATATAGATAATAGAATTAAATAATAGAAAAGTAGAAAGTTGAAAACTCTCTCTCACACCTCTCACACTTTTGTATTCTCTTTCTGAAAAAGACAGCGGGAAATCTGAAAAAGCCCACCGTCTTTTTCAAATTTCCCGCCACGTTTTTCTCAATCCAGCAACCTGGCTTATCCAAGCCAGTCAAACTCCTCTTCCTTACAGCCCTCTATCTCTCCGGCATGTATCTTCTTCGCATAAGATACCAGTGTCTCTACCTTAAGTACCTTGCCAGTTTTCGGGCTAATCACGTCTATCACAGTCGCTAAATAACGGATAGTCTGTTCGCTATTAGCAGTTCCATTGAAAGTCAACCTCTTCTGATCAATAGCCCGCAGAATAATGGCGATGAATCTTTTCGGATCTCCCAGATATTCTATGCTAGCAGGTATCTCCGACTTCGTTTCCCGAATCAGTTGAGCGGATATTCTTTTTTTTGGTCGATCAGACCCATCAATTTTGCACTTTGCGCATCAATCTGTGCGCTTACCTCACTAAGTTCGTTTTTCAACGAACAAAATAACTCATCGTCAAATACGTGTTTCATAAAACAATCACATTAAATTATTAAATAAATAAAAACTATTCCGGGAAGACTTATAATAACTCTCCCCCGAAATAGTAACTAATACTTCGAAAACTAAGACTTTATTTTTAACCTAATGTACTCACTTTTAATCCGCTTCTTTCGACTTCGCATTCCAAACCAATAAGGCAAAGAGTACTAACATACAGTATAATAATGGGCAATATAAAATATAAAAACGAAACAAATAAAAATGCTTTCTCAAAAGCAAAATTTTGAATAGTTACAGTCTGATTAATAAGTTAAACGGACACCCGCCTGTATATTGAAATTGAACGGATTCTCCTTTCGTATCGTCTGAATATCCGAACCATCATCGAAATAGTAAGCGACACCCGGTTCTACATAAATACCGATATGTTTCGTGGCATTCAACTGCGCACCCACTGCACCGGATACCGAGAATTGCAGAGGTTTCACCGTCTCCTTGTCCGAACCGAGCTTGCCATAAACACACTTCTCGACCATACCACCACCGGATACATAAAGAGTCACAAGTTTCTTATCCAGAAAATTCCAGTTGGCACGCAATGGGATACCGACATAGTGCAGCTTCTGTTCTATCTGATGTTCTTCATTTGCAAGTTTCGCGTCCGAAGAAAGTAATGTATAGGTCAGCCCCGTCTCAAGGGAAAAGCCTCTCGCCAAAGCTTTACGGACGGATAATCCGAAAGAGATGGGTTGGTGATGCCTAATGTCTACTACCCGCCTTTCTTTTTGAAGCAGATAAGGTACTCCACCCTCAAAAACCAATGTCTGGTCGTTAGGAATCTCCATCAAACCGTCTGAAACAGAAAGCATACTCACACGAGACATGTAAGGATTGATTCCTGTCCCCACTTCCGTCGAAGCCCCTCCTGAATTGCCGACTGAAAGCCCCATCGACCATGTCCCTTTTCGGGAAGTCGCTTTCTCTGCCGGAATATGATATTTATCCTTACCGGAAGGCCGGCGAGGTCTTCTGACAGTAGATCGGTCATCATTCTCAGTCTGTGTCATATCCGAACGCTTTTCTTCCCTCTTTTCCGCTTCTTCCTTCACCGTAGGTTCAACTTCTTCCGAAACAGATTCAACCTCCTTCACTGCAAATTCGTCTCCTATCGCCTTATGTTCGGAAACTGCAGGAGCCGCCTTCGCCAACCGGTTCTCACGAGCCACCGGTCTCAATACAGGTTCCACGGAAGAGCCCTGTACATCCGGTCGTTGTACTCCCGGCAACGCATCGGGCATAGAAGCCAATGCCGGAGTTTGCGTATGACGTATATGATCCGCAGCAGGTGTTCCCAGAAAATACAGGCTTACGGACGAGACAACGGCCAGTAATATAACGGCTGCAGCAGCCATCATCCATCTTCGATAAGGATATATTCTCCTCTCCACAGGAGGCATAAGCTCTTTCTCCAGTTGTTCCCAACCGGAAGCAGGTACAGGCTCGGAATAATCCGCGAGCTTCTCCTTCAACTTATTCATCCACAATTCTTTCTCTTCCATCTCTATCTATCCATTATGCATTATCCATTCTTTTACTCTTTTTGCCAATACACTCTTCGCGCGAAACAGTTGCGAAGCCGAAGATTTTTCATTGATACCTAATATCTGGGCAATTTCCTTATGCGACTTGTCTTCGAAGGTATAAAGGTTAAACACGGTACGGTATCCGACGGGCAACTCTTCGATAAACTGCATCAGCACTTTTTGCGGAATCGCCTCTACATCGGATGCATCCGGCTCTTCATATTCCTCTGGCAGCTCTTCCAAAGGTGTCGACTGATTCATCACATCGTTCTTGCGAAGATACTGCAATGCAATGTTGACCATCACTCTCTCCATCCACGCCCGTAGGGAACCTTCACCCCGCCAGGTGAACTTGTCGAAAGAATCGAATATCTTTATAAAACCGTCGTGAAGCAGGTCTTGGGCAGTATCACGGTCGCCGGTATACCGAAGACAAATGCCAAGCATACGCCCCGCATACTGCTCATACAGCTCCTTGCGGGCACGGTTATTGCCTAGCCTGCATTGTTCCGACAACTCAAATTCTTCCATTCTCCTATACACGTGTTTACCTTATAAATGCAGCAAAGATAGAAATACTGCACCTAGAGAACAACTCTTTTTGCACTTTTGTTTCTTTAACAGATTCGAATGCAATATTTCCGTTCTCTACGCATTTCTCCAATACAAAGCAATAATTAATCAATCTAAAACCTAAGTATGTATATGAAGAAATTTAAATTCATTGCCTTTATCTTTGCTATTATGACCACTACGCTGATTCTTCAGTCATGCCTGGACGATAACGACGGTCCGGCCGACCTGCTGGTTATCAGCACGATCAACAAAATCAGCCAGGATAGCAAGGATTTTTATTTCACTCTCGATAACGGTGAAAAGATGTATCCCAATAATGGCCAGGAATGGAACAGTGCGGAATTTGCAGAGGGGCAACGCGCCTTTGTCATTTTTAACGAACTGGAAACTCCCGTAAACGGATATGACTACAATGTGCAAGTAAAACAGATTAATGAAATACTTACAAAAGATATCGTCGAGATGGATGACGATGAAAATACTGAAGAGAAAATCGGAGATGATAAAATAAACACTACTGATATGCGTATCAACAAAGATAACAAATATCTGACGATTGAATTCCAATACTACGGTACGCACAGTGCAGATAAAAAACATTTCCTGAATCTGGTAATCCCCAAAGCGGAAGCCGCTCCTACCACAGAAGACGGTAGCGGAAAGGATGAATATATCAATCTTGAATTCCGTCACAACAGTGAGGGAGACTATCCCCAGACTTTGGGTGAGGGATACGTATCTTTCAAGCTGGATAAAATCAAGGACCGGATGGAAGGAAAGAAAGGACTGAGAATTCGCGTAAATACCCTATATAGCGGCATTAAAACTTATGAAGTAAAATTTCCCTAATCTGCTAATCTAAGATGAAAAACACTCTTTTTTTAATATATTAATTACGCAAAGAGGACGGTAGTTGTGAAACTGCCGTCCTTTTCTTTTTTTTATGAGTTATTTCTTATCTCCCAGATAATTCCATACGGCAGCGCTCAAGGCAGCTCCGACGAAAGGAGCAATGATGAATAGCCACAACTGTGACAAGGCTTCTCCTCCCTCGAACAATGCCGGAGCAATACTGCGTGCCGGATTGACAGAAGTGCCCGTAATAGGAATACATACGATATGCACCAACACCAGAGTGAGACCGATAGCAAGTCCTGCCAAATTACCTGCCCCCTTCTTCGAGTCGGTAGCACCAAGCACTACCAATACAAAAATGAAAGTAAATACCGCTTCCGCGATGAATGCCTGTAACATCTCCCCGTCACCAAAACTGTTCGATCCCGTTGCCGTAGGACCGTCATGGGCTCCGGTAGAAACCAAAGCAAAAAGAATAGCCGAGCCGATAATAGCTCCGATCACTTGGAAAAGCATATACATTCCTGCATCTTTTCCATTCATACGTCCTGTCAGAAATACCCCTAAAGTGATAGCAGGGTTAATATGACATCCCGAAATGCCTCCGATAGCATACGCCATCGCCACTACTGATAATCCAAAGGCCAAAGCCACACCTACCGTGCCCACACCGGCACCTACTGTTCCCGCCATACTGCCCGCAAAAACGGCACTACCACATCCCATAAGGACAAGTACCATTGTCCCGATCATTTCTGAAATGTACTTCTTCATAGTAAATCAATATTGTTATTTGTTTATTTTCCAAAAATAAGCAATTAAGTCTAAAAATCAAAGTATATCTATACAATTATAGCTATCTTTGCAACATTTTTTAAACAAAGGAATTATTTCAAATGAAAAAAGGACTCTTTTATGCTATATTGGCCTCTGTTCTATGGGCTATCGTCAATCCCTTTATCAAACAAGGGCTGAGCTACGATTTCACTCCCATGAATTTTGCCGGACTCCGTTTCACGACTGTGGGGATTATCTTATTCGCATATACCTGGCACAAAGGAATGTGGCAGGAAATACGGCAACACAGCAAACTATTTCTGAACCTGGTGCTTATCAATATGTTTATGGGATACACGGCCTTTTATTTTGGCGTGGACTTTGTAAGCGGGGCCATCTCATCTATCATCATGGGAATGACTCCCCTTATCAATGTATTGTTGGCTCATCTGCTCGCAAGCGATGACCGCCTAAACGCGCATAAGATTATCAGTCTCATTGTCAGCCTTATCGGACTGTTCCTTATCATCGGAATGGGAAGTGACGGCGAGCCGCTCGACTGGAAAGGAATTACGGGTATCGTGCTTCTGCTGCTTAGTATCATTTTTCAAGGCTATTCCGCCATCTCCGTTTCGGAAGATAAGGGAAAGGTGAATCCCATTTTCCTGAATGCCGTACAGATGTTTTTCGGAGGACTACTTATATATATGGTAGGATTGGGCACGGAAGGTTATCATTCTTTCATCGGAAAGCCAAGCGGATTCTATATCAGTCTCGGCATTCTCGTATTTATCTCGGTCTTCGCCTTCAGCTTCTGGTTTATCGCCTTGCAAAGCAAAGGAGCGAAAGTCAGCGATATCAATATGTGCAGGCTGATCAATCCCATTCTCGGTGCAGTACTGAGTTGGGTTATGCTGCCGGACGAATATCCCACATTCAGTACAGTGGCAGGAATGATTATTATTGTCAGCTCCTTGATTATCTATTTCAAAGGAGCTGAAATAAGCCAATGGCTCAAGAATAAAACGGCGAAAGTAAGTTGATACGGCAAACACCGAGTTGACAGATTACGGCAAACACTGAGTTGACAGACTACAGCAAACACTGAACGGACTGCAACGTCAGCATTTCTTTAGGGACCGCTGATTTTATCTCTTCCTTGAGGACGTAAAGCAAAGTGTGGCGAACGAAATCTTTGCTTGTAGCCAACACAACCTGGCGTGTAGGACGCGGGATAGCGAAGGGCCGCACTAGTTTACGTTGTTCTTCCGTCAACTGCACGACAGCCAGTTCGGGGATAAACGTGATTCCTTTTCCGCTTTCCACCATCCGCATGAAGGTTTCCATACTGCCCAGACGATAGGCCATCTGACTGACTTTCACCGCTTCCATCTGGCAGAAGCGAACGAGTTGGTCGCGAAAGCAATGTCCCTCATCCAACAGCCAAAGCCGTTCACCGGTTATATCGGAGGTGCGGATAACATCATGTTTGAAGGAGGGTTCTTTCTTGGATACATACGCATAAAATTGCTCGTAAAACAATGTTTCTTCCGTCAGAAAACTATCCTCCAGCTTGCTGGCGATAATTCCCGCATCCAGATCTCCGGCGTGCAAGGCCTGCTGAATATCCTGCGTCTTCATTTCCGTCACCCGAATATCCAACTCCGGATACTTCTCCATCAATTGGGGAAAGAAACGCGGAAGCAGGTAAGGAGCTACCGTCGGCAATACTCCTAAACGGAATATGCCGGACAATGATTGTTTCTCTTCACTGATTATCTCTTTTACCTGAGCTGCCTGAGCTAAAATCACCCGTGCCTGATCAATCACTTTTTGCCCGATAGTAGTAGGGCAAACGGGTTGCACGGTTCGGTCGAACAGCTTCACGCCCAGCTCGTCTTCCAACTTCTGAATCATGGCACTCAATGTAGGCTGCGTCACCCGGCAATATTCAGCCGCCCGGGCAAAATGCCGGAACTGATCTACCGCTAATATGTATTCCAATTGTTGTATTGTCATCTATCAAATTATTTAAAGTTATAGATTTCATCTATGCAAAGATAGAAATTTTCAGTTTGACAGCAAGCATTTTACGCCTTATCTTTGCAGTACAGAAAAAAAATAAAACGAGTATAAATCATTAAAAATAAAACGAATATGAAAACTTTAGAATTTATCAAACTGAATGAATCGGGAGCAAACAACGTAGTAGCATCTTTGCAACAACTATTAGCGGACTTCCAAGTGTATTACACCAATCTTCGCGGTTTCCACTGGAATATCAAAGGACATAATTTCTTCGTTCTCCACAGCCAGTTCGAGAAGATGTATGACGACACAGCCGAAAAGGTGGACGAAATAGCAGAACGAATCCTAATGTTGGGCGGAACTCCTGCCAACAAATTCAGTGATTATCTGAAAGTGGCTAATATCAATGAAGTGGACAAGGTGAGCAATGGTGACGAAGCTTTGAACAGCATTCTCCAGTCTATCAGCTATCTGATCGGTGAGGAACGCAAGATTCTGTCTATCGCTTCTCAAGCCGGAGATGAAGTAACCGTTTCGATGATGAGCGATTATCTGAAAGAACAGGAAAAACTAGTTTGGATGTTGGTGGCTTATAATAGTAAGTAATTGAGATGAAAGGGCTAAGTTTTAGGTGAAAAAGAGAGGATATTTCCGCAAAAGGAATATTCTCTCTTTTTTATTAAGAGAAAACGAAACAGGAAATCTATTAATATAGATATTAATAAAAAAGACCATGCACTAAACATTTGAGCATGGTCTTTTATATCAAAGCTTATAAGTTAAAAGAATCAAGGACAAGGAACTTCGGTTGTCCATTCAAGATCTCCACTACCCTCTTTTGTTGCAGTATGACCATGACCTGTATAGTCTTTGCATTCATTATTCATATCATCCAACTTCCAATATCCCTCGAGTCCTTCACTATCAACCTCTACAAAACACCGGTGCAAAGGATTCTTTAATTCAGAAGCCTTCAATGCCCTTGTCCAAAAACGTGCTTCACTTACAGATCCTTTCAAATAGAAACCCTTTTGTACTCCAGGCGCAGCACCAATATAAAATTCATCCGAGAAAGAAATAGGGTTGGCATATTCTGCTTGTACAAACAGAATTCCATCAATATATAAAGAAAGTGTATTGTTTTCAAATACTCCAGCTACATGATACCAGGCATTCTTTTCGAGCGTATAACCCAATTTACCAGCATATACGGACCAACCTTTTGTTGAAAACATAAAGACAGGCACATCTCCTTCACCTCCCACACGGTCTGGCGTTCCATCCACAAATATCCATGCTCCTTTTTCCGAATTATCTCCTCCTGGAAAACCTATAATTCCCATCAAGTTACCTCCATAATATTTAGGGAATTCCCACATACTGACCCTAGCTTCGAGAGTAAACGCAGTCATATTTTGGAATCTACTAACATCATTATCTTTAAAGTTTATCTTAAAATAGTTCTGCCCATTCAACTTTGGAACATTTACAAGTAACTTCCTATTGACTATGACATACAAAACATCACTTCCCGGCAAACTTGGATAATCCTTGCTCTTACTAACCAATCTTATAGGTAACAAAAAGTTAACTCCTTTCTGTATTGCATCTATATCCTTCACAACTAATTTAACTGCTTCCGAACGGTATTTACCATTCTCTACTAACACAGAGTTACTAGACAATACACAAGCACCTTCTGGCAAAGTTTTATAAGACTCTCCATGGTCACTATTATAACGTTCTACCAATGAATTATCAATCATAAGTTCACCTTCTATATTAGAATTTGCAATCAACGAGCTAGAAATAGTAATTCCTAATTCATCTTCGTTATTAGTTGCAGAAAATGTCGTTATAGGTGTATTCTCGGCAGCTGTAATATAAACGGCATCCACTTTTATACTTTCATTGCATGACGTCCCCAAAAACAAACATGAAAGACAAGCAACTGCTAATATATTTTTTTGAAATAAATTCTTCATCTTTTTGCTACTTTAATGTTATTTTCTACTTCAACGTTTTCGTCTTCATCACTTCCATTCCCTTTATTCGCAGGATTCATAATCTGAATAGCTTGACGCGCATAATAGTAGTTATTAGGTGGCACAGGCAGATTCAAATGGTTACTTTCGGAATATCCGAACTGAAGAACATAAGCACCACAACCTGCCACATTTTTCGGACTTTCCGCTGCATAATGAGCCATTCCCCACAAACTTGGAATATATTCACCTTTATAATAGTAAGATACTCCTCCATGTCCAAATGCATTACCAACTTGACTGACCCATTCACAAAAGATCCGTTTTTCATTCGGAAATCCTTTTCCATAATCCTGATAACCACCCTGACATCTACTATTTAACGTGCTTTCAGAACCTGCACTGTAGGCTTGCCCAATAAAATAATCAAAACGATCAGCATACTCAGCGTCTAACCATTGTCCATCAACAACCAACAATTTATGTTTACCATCCACTTTAAATTGTTCATCACATTTAGGTCCCAAATATTTGCTCATCACATCAATAAAGGTACGCATCATTTGTTGAGAATATTCTTTACCACCAAAATTTGGTTCATAGTCCAAATCAAATCCGTCCAATCCCCATGTGTAAATAGAATCAACCAGATTTTCAGCATATACAATCATAGAATCTAAATCCTCCTCACCTTCTGAATTAATAGCAAAGTAGGGTTCGGGCCACATTGTCAATAAAACTTTAGTTCCTCTTCGCTCTTGAAGAAATTTCACATCTTCTCGATTTTGTTTGTTATTCACATATCCTGTAAAAAAGGACACGATATCAAGACTGTCTGGTATACCTTTCAAACGGGTCTGCATAGAAGCTGTTGCAGGACTATAATTCATCCATGCAAAAAATATTTTATGATCTGAATTTTTATAAGCAATCAATGCAGCTTCCTCCTCCGGTGTCAACTCTTTATATTGCAATTCAGGCAGGATAACAGGTTCCGCTTCTATCCAATCGCTACATCCAATAATTTGAGTTACGACAAATATGCAACACAAAAATTTTATAATTCGGTCTGTTTTCATATAAATATCAAATGATTAAGATTAAACATTTTTTAATTTTGATACGGCTTATCACTTCTCTTATCCCACCAAAGTCTCGTACCGCCATTATCTCCACCATCCAATAAATCAGAATTATTTACAGATTCCTGGTATAAATTTGGATAATCTTTAGCCAAATTTGTAGGATATGGTAATCTAGCGATCTGTTTTTTCGTGTCAATAAGTCCACCACTATTATTTCTGGCAACCCGAATTACTCTCGGACACCCCGTTCTCCTAAATTCACTCCATGCTTCTTGACCATCAGGAAATAAAGCAATCCATTTTTGAGTGATGATTTTTTCCAATCTTTCTTCAAAATTAGTAGCATCTTCCCAACTAACAGATACTTGTCCAACACTAGCATTATTATAGCTAGTATTCTTAGGATCAGTATATGGTAGTGGCAAAGTTGTGCCTTTTATATACGCACTAGCATCTCCAGCTTTTGCCTGAGTTGCCCCCAATGGCTGAGAAAAGGCTGTCATGATTCCACTCTCATATAGTGCCTTCTCATTCCCTCCCGCATTCCATCCGCGTAGAGCAGCCTCTGAACGCAGGAAATAAACCTCAGCTGCATTCATAAACTGAATGGGAGTACTTGAGGATACATTCAAATTAGAAAATATTTTATAATCATTTCCTGTAAACATACTTCCACATCTAATTCCATTATAGTCTTTATACTCGGATACCTCCGATTTAGCAAACCAAATATCCAAACGTGGATCCTCATAACCCTTCAAATAACTTTCCATTGTCGCTCCCAAACGGCTATCATTATAGGTATAACAAATCATATATAAAGGATTAACCGTAGCAGAGCCATCGACCTTCAACATTGCATTATCCTCATTATCAGTAAATACGCCATCTCTTATTGCTTCTTCCGCTTTTTGCTGAGCTGTTGTTGCATCCACATACACAATACGAAGAGCTAAACGCAATTTCAATGAATTGGCAAATTTTACCCACTTTTCAAAGTCACCTCCATAAATTTTATCATAACTAGCTAACGGCTTAGCCCCTGGATTATCCTTTATGTACGCCTTTAAAATACCAATGGCTTCATCCAACTCTTCAAAGAACTGCTTGTAAATAATCTGTTGGGAAGTAAAAGGAACATCGGAAGCAGGAGCAAAATCTTTATAAGGAATCGGGCCATACATATCCGTAATACGGTGCATACCAAACACTTTCAAAATCTGTCCCACAGCAAATGTAGAAGGATTAATATCCCTTTTAGTATAAAGGGTATACCAAGGAGCCATATAATTCTGATAAGCTACCGTATATGCAGCCGCACACCAATCAGGATACATATCATAAGTCGTATTATTTCGTCCGTTACTATCAAACATATTGGAAGCCCCCTGATGTCCGGAGAAAATATCTCCAGCAAGACAAAACATTTTCTGATAGTTGTTGACATCTATATTCTGATCTTTTGTAATACACGGATACATTTGATATTGCATCTGTGTTATCATAGATCCTGTACCTAAGTTATCATAACCCAACTCTTCCTCCGTTGCCGCGTTAGGATCGGTATTCGTCTCTATGAAATCTCCCGTACAGGCTTCTAACATCCACAAAGAACAAGCAGAAATTAAAAGCAAACCTTTACCGAAATATTTGTTATTTAGTATCATTTTCATCTGTTTGTTAATTTAGTTATAATGTAAATTTAAGACTTACACCGAAGCTTCTTAAACTTGGCATCAAGAAATAATCAATGCCCTGATAGAAGGTGCCAACCGAAGAGGTCAGTTGCGGATCAAAAGGAGCCTTATTATAGATCATAAACAAATTACGTCCCGTTACCGAGAGAGTCAGATCTTTTACGAAATTCTTGAACAGTGGTTTGAAACGATAGGAAAGTGAAGCTTCTCTCAAACGTATATTCGTAGCATCGTATACATAATTAGACAAGACACCTGTTCCTGCTCCCATTTGAGTATAGTAAGTTTCAGCGTCCATCAACACTCCATTCACAAGTACACCACCATTATCCCTGGCTTTTGCACTCTGCTCGGATACACCAAAAGAATCAAGAACAGCCTGTGTAGCAGAAACCACCTTTCCACCAATTCTTGCATCAATCAAGAACGACAATGTAAACCCTTTATAACTAAACTCATTATTAAATCCTAGAGAACAGTCAGGATTAGTATTTCCCGCATATACCAAGTTCTCATTATCAACTACCATACTCAATGTATTCGGATTTACATAAACGTATCCATTTCCGTCTTTCTTTACCGAATTGACATATATATCTCCAATAGATCCGCCCTCATCAATATAGTTGCGGAATGAATAAGAAAGACCTCCCATATCAAAATGGGAAACATTCATATCAGCTCCGGTAAACGGATTAGGAATATTTCTCACCAATTCCACAATTTTATTCTTATTGTATGTGACGGTCAATCTCGGTGAATAGTTGAATTTTCCAAACGTCAGATCTGCATCAATAGAAGCTTCAAGCCCTTTATTATTTACTTTACCCGCATTCACATAGAAGTTAGCATAACCACTACTCTCCGGTGCTCTGAACTTGAATAGTTGATCGTACGTATTAGCATTGTAGTATGTTATATCCAATCCTAATCTATTATTAAGGAATCGAGCATTCAAACCAATTTCAAACGATTGAGTCTTTTCAAATTTCAAATTATCAATAGGCAAATCAGGATTGATACTTACACCACCACCCGGACTAATCGGATAAGAAGGAATAGTGATTCCAGCAAGTGATAAAGGGACATTTCCTACTTTAGCATACGACAGACGAAGCTTGGAGAAGGTCAGTATCTCTTCTGGAATCTTGAAAAATTCCGTCAAAACAAAAGACATACCTACCGACGGATAGAAGAAACTTTTGTTTTTTGTATTAGCAAGCAGTGAAGTCCACTCATTACGTCCTGTTATATCAAGAAATACCTTTCTCTTCCAATCCACAGATGCACTGAAGAATACAGCTTGAGATTTCATTTTTTTACCCTCTTGATATTGCGGTTCCGGAGTCAGATTATTCAATGTAAACTTATTGGCGACACTAGCAAGAGGTGCGCCGAACTCCAGTTTATTAGAGTTAGCTGTATAATCAAATGTTACATTTTTAAAACTAGCACCCGCATTTACTACAAATCCCCAGTCTGATATTGTTTTCTGGAAATTAGCAATCACATCTCCATAATCCTGAATATTTTTCTCCGTTGCCAACAAGTAAGAACCTTTATCCGAACTAGAAGCTAACAACAGCAAGGTAGAAGCATAATTCTTGATTTCATTCTTTTTATTATCACGGTCCGTACGGAATCGAGCACTGACATTAAACCAATCATTAAAAGTATATTTCAGACTTCCACCGATAATGAAACGTTCATTATGATTAATATTGAAATTACGATGCGTAATCCAATACGGATTCTGTATACTTCTTTTTTGATCACCATATGGCCAGAACTGAACCGGGAATCCTCTATCTGCACTATAACGTTCATATGATTTATACTTATCTATATTATCTCCACGAGGAAATAGATAAATCGGTACAATTGGATTATAATAATCACCTTGCGAAAGCATATTCTGTGCCTTTTTGTTCGTATACATAAAAGTAGCCGCCAAAGAAAGCTTATCTGTAATAGAATATGTACCATTATACGAGACGTTATAACGATCAAGATTATTATTATGAACTATCCCTCGGGCATTATAAGAAGAAAGAGAGATATAAGATTTATGATTTTCCGTTCCCAACTGTGCTCCAATACTATTGGAAAAGCTCATACCCGTATCAAAGAAATCTGCCGGATTATAATTTGCAGGAATGTCCAATTTGGGTCCCCAACTCGAAAATTCATCCGTTCGACTTCCATACGTATTTTGTAACTTCGGCAAAAGAAGTGGTTGATAAAAATCAGAGTAATGAGAAAATGAAATACGAGGCTTCCCATCTTTCATTCCACCTTGCTTAGAAGTTAACATTATTACACCATTAGCTGCTTGACCACCATAAAGAGCTGCTGCTGAAGGGCCGGTCAACACTGTCACCTCTGCAATATCTTCCATGTTGATATTAGAAATGCCATCACCTTCATCCACACCACCATACTGAGCATTGGAACTGGCTCCTCTTCTAGGGAAAAGATCGGGTAGAGGTATACCATCCAATACGTATAATGCGTTGTTATTTCCCTCTGCATTTACAGATTTATTACCACGCATCACCACCTTAGTGGAACCACCAATACCAGAAGCACCCTGACTGATAGTCACACCGGCTACCTTACCGGTCAGTGCATTCGGTACACTAGCCTCTTTGACTGACATAAATTGAGCATCACCAAGTTTCTGTACATTATAACTCAATGCTTTGTCTGAACGTTTGATACCCAATGCAGTCACCACTACCTCATCAAGCACCGCATTGTCTTCATGAAGCACGATGTTCAAAACAGTATTGCCTGTAATTGTTACGTTTTGCACAGTATATCCTACATAAGAGATTTCCAGAATATCTCCTTTTTTGGTTTTAAGCGTAAAATTACCATCAATATCCGTAATTGTACCGATATTCGAATCTTTTACTTTGACATTCACCCCAATAAGAGGCTCTCCATTCACATCCTTTACTGTACCTTTCACCGGGATAGTCGTATCTTCCACAGTTTTCTGTACTAAAGGTTTCTCAGAAAGAATAATCTGTTTATCCACTACCGTATAAGAAATAGAAGTACCCCGAAATACTTCATCCAAGATATCCTGTATCTTACCGGAGGTATTATTTACTGAGACAATACGGTTCTTTTGAATCGCTTTGTCATTATAGAGAAATACATAATCAGAAGATTCCTCTATCTTATTCAGTACCTGTTCAACAGATACATTGCTCATCGAAATGGCTCCTCGTATGCGTTGTGCATAGCCATTTGCGGCAGAAAGTTGTAGTACTACTGCAAAAAGCAGCGTTAAACTGACCCTCATAACCAAAGGAAGTTTTAGATTTAAAGCATATTTAGAACATAATGCGATAAATGAATGATTTTTTTTCATACATTTGTAGCTGACTAAAGTTTATTACTAAATGAACTATGGTTTGATTCCGGCTAGCGTTTGCGAGACCCTGTGCCGTGAATCTTAAATTGTAGGAAGATAGTCGTTGGTAGCGACTCTCTTCCTTTTTTACTCTTTTTTCTGTGTCATACATAGTCTTTTAAAAGGTTATTACTAATATAAATTCACTACTATTTTTGTCTTCGTAAATGTGTCATCCTCTTGCTGTTCAGGCGTTTGGATTTCCCACTTCAAATTTGCAGACTTTGCCAAATAATCCAATATCTGAGTCAATGTTTCTCTCCGGAAAGTTGCTCTATAATTATATGTTTTTCCTGAATTATTATGGAACTCGATATCCACATTAAAATGGCGTTCCAGGCGTTTTAGAATTTCCTCCAATGAAGCATTCCTGAAAATCATTTTTCCCTCTTTCCACGCCACTTTTCCATAAACATCAACCTTTTCCTTTTCTGCTCGTGAAGTATGTTTGTCATACAATAGTTGTTCACCAGGAGTTAAAATAATCGTTTCACGATTAGGTGTAACTACATTTACTCTACCTTTTTCTAATACAGTCTCTATGTAACTATCATCTTCATAAGCCGCAACATTGAATTTGGTTCCATAAACATATACACTTAACCCATTCGGCGTATGTACCCAAAACGGATATTCATGATCCGCCTTCACTTCAAAGTAAGCCTCTCCCTTCAACTCTACACTACGATTATCTTTATTAAACACTGTAGGATAACGCAATGTAGTACCAGAGTTCAACCATACAACAGAGTGATCCGGAAGCTCATAACGTATCACCGTACCCATTGTAGAAGTTACTTCTGCATATCTTACCTCTTCTTTTGGTTCTCCAAGATATAAATATCCAAAGACTAAGGAAGTTAACAGCAACGGTATAGTTAGAAATGCCGCACAACGCATCAGTTGATTATACATTTTTTTCGTTCGCACCCTTTTTGCTTTAACTCGGTCACGATGATATGCTTCCGATGCATCAATAGACTCCATTTCTCTAATGTCATCTCCTAATGCCTGTGCTTTTCGCAACAATACTTCCAATTCTTTATTTTTCATATTTCCTCTTTTTATAATTGCAACTATATAAATAATACAACCGATTCACCGAAAAAGGACACAAAAAACTAATAATCTTTCAATAATAAAAAAAGGAAGTATCTTTTCATACTCTTCTTTTCTATTATATAGAACCTACATATTCAAATCCCACAACATTCAAATCAGGATAAGATACATTCGGTTTCAAGTTTAGCACTCCCCTGACAGTATAAATTCCACTAGCCTCATCATATTCCACCGTAAACGAACCTGGATCGTCAGAATCTAACGCTCGTTTTCCTCCAGCACTTTGTATCCGAACATTATTCATACTATTATTTAGTTGATCTTTAGAATATTCACCTGGAAGTAAATTTGATAATGATTCCAAGTACAATTGTATACTATTATTGCTAGTATCCGAAAATGTTACCATCAAAGTACCAAGTGGGAATTTAGTGACCTTAGTCATTGTCAAATATATATCTACCTCAGGTGCTATTTCAGCTACTACATTCGCATTTTCATCAAGGCCCTTCAAATCGCTTTCCCAAAAAGCAAATTGTTCACCTGATAATAAGACTTCAATAGCTTGAGGTTCTCCATCCTCTGCTGTTTGATTTCCACAACAAAGCATATATCCATCTCCATACAGCATTGTTTTCAAGTTTAATGAAGACAAATGATTACTGTTACAATATAACTTCTTTAATTTTTTAATCCCACCAATTGATAAGTCACTCAATTTATTATTACTACAATCAAGTTTTGTAAGATTTGTCCATTTCAGATCTAATGCGGTTAACTCATTTCCGGAAATATTCAGAATTTCCAATGACAAAAATTCTAATAATCCATCTACACTTTTAACTTTTGCTCCATTCATACCTCCAGTCACATCTATCGCTTTTATTTCTATTGCTTCGTCCGGAGAAAGCACACCATTATTATTTTTATCCCACTTCGGATAAACAATTCCATCTATTTCCTGCTCCGTATCCATCCGAGACTGACAATAAGCCTTCAATACAGGATCAGTAATCCTTTCAAGCACATCATTTCTTATCATAAATGTGGCTACAATTACCACATCCTCCATAGGCATCGTAAATGTAGAAGTGGTAGCTTGCACATTCTCAATAACTGCATTACCAACTCTTACTTTCCATTCTTTAAACAGAAAACCATCATTGGGAGTCGCCATAATAGTTACAGTTTCACCCACCATAGCCTTTTCTCTGTCAACAGTTACAGCAGCACCACCATAACCCGCAAATGCAGTAACCGAATGGTTCCGAGTACCGTCATCTTCTCCACACGAGAAGAGCACAGTACAAACTACTGTCATAAATAAAAACCTTAATCGTTTCATGTTTCTAACTTTTTTGTTGATTAATAATTTATTACTAAATGATTTAACATTGCCAATCAATTTCTCCTGTTCTATTTCAGTACTATAATTTACTCAAGATACCTTATTTTTAATTCTCATAAACGATTGCGAGACCCTATACAAAGAATTAAGGAGAAGCTGGCTATTGATTGCATTAATTTAATTGATGTGTTTATTCCATAATCTATTCTTTTAAGTTCAACAACACTAATAATACAATTAAAGCCTTCCAAAAGGGACAGATAAATTTTATTTTTTTTGAATCTGATAAAATAAAAGCCATAATACTTATTTAAAACAGAAAAAAAATGAGAATATGCAATTTTACTAATTATCTTATTATATATTTGCAACGAAATGAAAAACAACAGAATCTCAAAATAATGAAAATATCTTTTCAAAAACAGCCTAAAGAACAGACCTTCAAGCAACTTTATGAAGAGTTTTATGCTCCATTCGTCCTATATGCAAAAAGATTTATTGATGATAAAGAGACACGGGAAGATATTGTTTCGGATGTATTTACTTCACTATGGGATAAAATAGATTCTTTTGATTTTCAATCGGACACGGCATTGGGATATATCAAAATGTGTGTAAAAAACAGCTGCCTGAATTATCTGAAACATCAAGAGTATGAATGGAACTATGCAGAAGTTATTCAAAAGAAAGCTCCCATTTACGAAGTGGAACCGGACAGCGTATATACCCTTGACGAATTATACAGAATGCTGTACGAAACACTGAATAAACTCCCGGAAAGTTATCGCACGGTATTTATAAAAAGTTTCTTTGAAGGAAAGACCCATGCGGAAATTGCGGAAGAAATGAATCTTAGCGTGAAGTCCATCAATCGGTACAAACAAAAAACAATGGAGCTTCTGCGAAATGAATTGAAAGATTATCTGCCCTTATTTCTGCTATTATTTGCAAAAATCTAAATCTTCATTGTTGTCCACCCCTACAATTTACACACTTTTTCCTGTTTCAAATGCCCTTCACCTTTTCGCTAAAACGCTTTGTTTATCAATGTTTGCGGGTGAAGAGCAGCTCTTTCACCTTCTCCTCACCCATACAATCCGATAATATGCTAATTCTCTATGTTTCTATTGTAGTAGAACTTATTTTTCAATCCAACTAAACTTACTTTTGTTACAACCTAACTTGCTTTCTACTACAAACAATCTATAAACGAAGGTTCCGTTTTTATAAATGAAGGCTTCGTTTATATAAACCAAACCTTTGTTTTTACAAACGAAGCCTTTGTTTATAGAATACATCTAATGAAATGCAACTTTGTCTATACTAACAAGGAGTTTCTCTAATAAGGTACACGAAGTTATCCATTAGTCTCCCAAAAGTCTATTGCCAATACAATAGACTAAAGCGACCGCATATTTGATTCGGATTCAAGAAAGGTGAAACAGCAGGTGAAAAGATTGCCCTTCACCCGCTAATTCCGATAAACAGGTCGATACAGAGAAAAGGTGAAGGTCTTTTTTTATTTCATTTATCCTTGTGAGCATAACAATATCCACAGGAAAGTCTTTTCCCAAATACAAATTTCCGGCTTCATTTGTCTCATTTACACAAATAAAAACTATCTTTGCGTTTCAGAATCCCGAAAGACAAAAGAAATGAAGCAAATAGAAAACCTAAAAGAGCTTATCAATCAGGGGGATGTGGACACAGCGATTGAGCAATTGAACCAACTTCTCCTAGACACTTCTGTCGAAAACGAGAAAGATATTCTCTACTATTTACGGGGAAATGCCTACCGGAAAAAAGGAGACTGGAAGCAAGCGCTGGACAATTACCAGTACGCAATCGACCTTAATCCTGACAGCCCCGCCGTTCAGGCCCGGAAAATGGCGATAGATATTCTAAACTTCTATCACAAAGATATGTATAATCAATAATCGAACTCAAAGATAACGTAATAAAATAAAGATTATGGCAAAAATCAAAGGAGCAATCGTAGTCGACACGGAGCGTTGCAAAGGATGTAACCTATGCGTAGTGGCGTGTCCGCTCGATGTAATCGCCCTCAACAAAGAGGTAAACATGAAAGGCTATAACTATGCCTGGCAAGTGAAAGAAGATACCTGTAACGGATGCAGCTCGTGCGCAACAGTTTGTCCGGACGGATGTATCTCAGTGTATAAAGTAAAAGTAGAATAAAAGAAAAGAATATGGCAGAAGAAGTTGTATTAATGAAAGGAAACGAAGCCATCGCTCACGCAGCTATCCGTTGCGGTGCGGACGGATACTTCGGTTATCCTATTACTCCCCAATCGGAAGTGTTGGAAACACTTGCCGAACTGAAACCGTGGGAAACAACCGGTATGGTAGTACTCCAGGCAGAAAGTGAAGTGGCAGCTATCAATATGGTATATGGAGGTGCAGGCAGCGGAAAGATGGTAATGACATCGTCTTCAAGTCCCGGCGTCAGTCTGAAACAGGAAGGTATATCTTACATCGCAGGTGCCGAACTTCCTTGTCTGATTGTAAACGTGATGCGTGGCGGTCCCGGATTAGGAACCATCCAACCGAGTCAGGCCGACTACTTCCAGACTGTGAAAGGCGGTGGTCATGGCGACTACAGGCTAATCGCTCTTGCTCCGGCATCTGTACAGGAAATGGCAGATTTCGTGGCATTGGGATTCGAACTGGCTTTCAAATATCGTAATCCAGCCATTATTCTTGCTGACGGTGTGATCGGACAGATGATGGAAAAGGTAGTGCTTCCTGCGCAAAAGCCACGCCGCACAGAAGCGGAAGTGATTGAGCAATGCCCGTGGGCTGCTACCGGAAAGGCTAAAGATCGCAAACCGAACATCATCACTTCTTTGGAACTGAAACCGGAAGCAATGGAAATCAACAACCTCCGCTTCCAGGCTAAGTATCGCCAAATCGAAGAAAACGAAGTACGTTTTGAAGAAATAAACTGTGAAGATGCAGAATATCTGATTATTGCTTTTGGCTCAATGGCACGTATCGGTCAGAAAGCCATGGAGCTGGCTCGTGAGAAAGGTATCAAGGTAGGTATCCTTCGTCCGATTACTTTGTGGCCGTTCCCGACAAAAGCTATTGCCGCTTATGCTGACAAAGTAAAAGGTATGCTTGTTACGGAGCTGAATGCCGGACAGATGATTGAAGATGTCCGCCTGGCTGTTAACGGTAAAATAAAGGTAGAGCATTTCGGACGTCTCGGTGGTATCGTCCCCGATCCGGATGAAATTGTAACTGCTTTGGAAGAAAAAATAATCAAATAACGAAACGATGAATCCCGATAAAATAAGAAACGTACTGAACATCCTTTTCATGATTCTGGCTGTTGCAGCCATTATCACCTATTTCGTTGTAGGAAAGGAAGATTTCAAAATGTTTATCTACGTATGCGGCGCGGCAATCTTTGTCAAGCTGATGG
>ERZ837910.1757-NODE-1757-length-28765-cov-8.008568_pt1 | contig 28765 bp, 30 predicted proteins | sample MGYA00519940_ERZ837910 | MGnify/ENA primary metagenome ERZ837910 (study PRJEB31850, sample SAMEA3708825) | human gut metagenome | biome: human gut; feature: human-associated habitat; material: faeces | place: China | collected 2014 ... | reverse complement strand
TTAAAAATTTAAGCTCCCTCCTGTAATGGTAATTGTACCAGAAGATTTATTGGTTATATAAAATTTATAATATCCCGTGCTTCCGATTGTGAAAGTAGTGCTATGGCTTTTTCCGGTTCCACTATACGTCTTTGTCTTGACACCCTTTGAATTTTTATATCCCATTTCAACACTTCCTGATGTTTTCAAACTAATGTAAAACTTATCTTAGCCCCACCCGGAACATAAAATGCCATTCCATCGTTATCAATAATATTGATGGTTTCTCCTGCACTCAATGTTGTACTTGAAATCCCCATTCTTTCATTTTGCTGATACGTATTGTTTGATTGCGATTCCGCCGCCTGTGCAGAAATACTACTTGTTGTCATACCCAAAAGAGCCAACATCACTACCACTTTTTTTATTTTCTTCATTTTCTCCACTCTCCTTTGCTATTTGATAATTAAGAATAATTCGATCACTAGATATATTTTTAAAATACGGAAAATATTCTTTTTGATCTCCTCCTTCCACCCAAACTTCATACTGTTCTACCGCAACGGTGTCCAATTTAAACGGCTTTCCGTTTTCAATATATCCTATTTCAAATGTATGGCTAGGTTGTTTCTCCATATTTTCCTGACTAACACTTATTTTAGCTTTTTCATCCTCCTCCAAAAAAATCCCCTTACCGTGATCCTGTAAAATCAGCATTGTACCATTTTCTACATATATTTGCTGATTATTTCCATAAAAATCAGTCTGTATTTCTAAAATATGTTTCGCAATAGGAATATCATTTTGATATAGATAAGCTTTATCAAGCAATTCTGTTTGAATATCAACTACTATCTTCCCTTCTTCTGTATCTGATTCATAAAGTGTATGTTCCTTTTCCAAGTTTTCTGCTTTTTCAACTTTCCCACCTGGAGCCAAAAGGGTTTTTGCCAGAACAATGCTGCCTGTTACCAAACAGATTGTACCAACTGCTGCCACTGATTTTAAAAAATATGAATGTTTTTTTTGACGAATGATCTTTTTATATACCATATCCTGAATATCTTTAAGATTATCTATGTCCGCTTTTTCCTTTGTTAAAATTTCAACTGAATTATCCAGCATCTCACTAATCTTTATTTTCATAAACAGTATATCCCTCCTCACGCAAAGCATTACGTAAAGTTTTCCTGCCTCTTCGAAGTCTTGTCTTTATGGTCTGCGGATTCATATTAAGTTGTACTGCGATTTCTTCTATTTTAAAATATCTGTAATAATATAAAAGAAAGATTTCCCGATCCATCGGCTTCAATTGCTGAAGAAGTTTCTGAATGATCCTCTGCTGCTCCTTTTGCTCCATGAGTCTTTCTGCCTGGTTATCAATTAGAAGCACATCATCATAAAGTTCCAGATTCCAACTTTTAATTGCACGTATTTTATCTTTTGCCTTATTCCTTGCAATCATACCTATATAGGCCTTAATACTGGTGTATTTTTCATAATCAATTCTTCCAATCACCCGACATCAGCTTATCGTACTCTGCCTCTGTCAGTTTTCTGTATTCCCCCGGTGCAAGGCTCTCATCAAGCCTCACTCCGCCTATCTCAATTCTTTTTAAGTATATTACCCTGCACCCCTCTGCCAGGAGCATTCTCTTTACCTGGTGCTTCTTCCCCTCATAAATCTCAAGCTCCGCGGCAAATACAGGTCTGTTTCTGTTAAATTCATTATCCCTGAAGCGTTTTTTCGGTGTGAACCGTTTTTCAAATTCCTCATATCTTCCACGTTCAGTAATTGTGATGACCGCACCCTTGGTCGGCTTTTCCTCGCCGGAAAGGGTCTGCCCCTCCTCAATCCTCTCTATCGCCTCATCACTTAAGCTGCCTGTAGCAAACAGGTAATATTTCTTCGGTGCATGGTGCTTAGGATGCATAATACGCTGGTCGAAGCTCCCATCATTGGTAAAAAACAATAGCCCCTGTGTATCCTTATCAAGTCTCCCGACCGGAAACAGCTCTCCTGCCAGCTCCTTAGGAAAATATTCCATAACCGTCCTATGCGAAGCATCACTTCTTGCCGTTATACACCCTGCCGGCTTATTCATCATATAATATAGCTTATCCTGAAACATAAAAAGCACCAATCCTTTAATCGCTATCAAAGATTATAACAGATTGGTGCTCATATTTGTAGTTAATTTTGTGTGAATTTATTTTCTAATTTCTCATTGATGAGACAACGTCCGATATCTTAGTCACAATATCCTCTATATCCTTATTGACTGATGAACTCTTCTCCGACAGCTTACCGACTTCATTCGCTACAACGGAAAAGCCTGCTCCCAGCTCACCGGCTCTTGCTGCCTCTATGCTGGCATTAAGTGCAAGTATCTTCTGCTTGCTCTGTATGCTTCTAAGCTCACCTGTCTTCTTCTTAATCTCCTCTACAAGATGATTAGCTGCATTCACACCATCTGTAAGGCTGCCTATAATACTGCCATTTATCTTCTTGGAATATTCGGCATTGATAAAATTGTTAAGCACCTGTCCTAAAAGCATGGCCGAAGCATTGATTGATTCCTCAGTACGGACATTAACCTTCTTAAGCGCCTCTATGTACTTATCCTCATTTATTCCAAGCTCGCGCGCCACCTTACGGAACTTCTCCTCATCAGGATGCTCCGGGAGAACCTGCCCTCCGATAACCGAGCCAACCTTCTGTCCCTCTACAACAAGGTCAATTCCGAAGTCGATGAGACCTGCATGGCAGTGGTACACGCCCTTGCCCTCCCTGTCACACTTCTCACATCTTCTGCAGCCTTCCTTGCTCCCTCTTGTAAGCTTAATACAGAAATCCGTAAAATTATAGCATCCGGAAATATATTTGCCGTCTGCGCCGACCGCAACTGTAGCAAGTCCGGTTGCCTTCGCCCAGTTATTCATAATATCTTCAAACTTATCCATATCTGCAAATTCTCTAATCTCCATACGCTGCCTCCTGTTCCCTCATTTTGAACATACTTTTTATTCTTTTAGTAAAGCAGACATTCGCAATCCGCTTTCTCTGCTTGCTCATGAACGCAGTCGCTTTGCTTATTCTGCGTTCAAATACTCTAGCTTTTTGATTATACAATTATACCATATTTTTTCGAAAAATTAAATATTTTTATAGCATTTTTTCCATATTTCTTTTAAAAATACAATATACAAAAACCGCCCCGGAGATATACGTTCCATATATCTCCGGGGCGCTGTAGCACCGCTTTTGTTAGTAAAGCGGACATTTGCAATCCGCTTTCGCTGCTTGCTCATGAACGCAGTCGCTTTGCTTATTCTGCGTTCAATCAATGGCTGCAATGTCCTTTGCATTTACTGCAGTCGCCTCCACACACGATGGATTTGCCTGCCTTCTTATCCTTAACCATTCCATAGATAATAAATCCAACAACAGCAACAAGTATTGCCGCTACAATCACTGTTCCCATAGTCTATTACCTCCGTTTCGTATGTTAGTGTAATCTAACTCACTTCAAAAGTCAATATTTTTTTGCCGGGATATGTTAAAAAAGTGCCATTGAACCGAAGTTCAATGGCACCTCTTAAGTCAGAATACCTGATAAAACAATATTATAAATATTATCGCAAATACGGTATACACAGCACCGACAAGCACCAGTGGCAGATACGCCTTAGTCTTTTTGGCACGTTTCTTCTGGATGTACTCATAATAGCTTTCGTTATCCTCACTGTTAAGACGGGAACCCGGAATAAGTCTCCTCAGAAGTCCCTTCACTGCGAAGGAAATGCCATCGAGTGCTCCAAGACCCGCCACCCAGATTAAGGCGCCGAACATCATGAATGCGATACCCGGGATGGTAAAAGCATCCGCTAACAGCCTGTATCTTTCAGCAGGCAATGTCACTGCATTAAATGACCTAAGTCTTAAAAATACGAAGGAAATAAGCAGACCCACCACTGCAATAATACTATATGAAATCACCTTATTTTTTTTCTCTTTTTTCACTTACCAAGTTCCTCACGGTAACGAGCCTCCTCGGCATCGTTGCAATATACAAAATGTCCCGGAACAACCTCACGCATTGATGGTTTGTCAACTGTATAGTCATGCTCTGCAATAGGGTTGTAGGTTATACGGACTCTGTTCTTCTCGGCATCCGGATCCGGAAGCGGAATAGCCGAAAGCAGTGAGCGGGTGTAAGGATGCAGCGGATGGGCGAATAACTCATCCGAGGAAGCCAGCTCTACCATATTACCAAAATACATTACACCGATTCTATCGGAGAAATACTTAACAACCGACAAGTCATGTGCTATGAATAATATCGTAAGACCAAGCTTCTCCCGCAGGTCATTCAAAAGGTTGATAACCTGTGCCTGAATGGATACGTCAAGCGCTGAAATCGGCTCATCCGCAATGAGCAGATCCGGTCTCATAATAACGGAACGTGCGATACCGATACGCTGACGCTGACCACCTGAGAACTCATGTGGGTAACGTCCCGCATGCTCTCTTACAAGTCCTACCATCTCAAGTATCTCATATACCTTCTCGTCAATGTACTCCTTATCCCTTATTCCGTTGATTACAAGTCCCTCAGCGATAATCTCGCGGACTGTCATACGCGGATTAAGTGATGCTATAGGGTCCTGGAAAATCATCTGTATCTTGGTTATAAGACGTGTATTCTTAGCTACTCTTAATTCATCCTTATATTTCTTCTTTAATTCAGCTAATTTTGCGCTGTCATTTCCAGCCTCAGCCATAGCCTTCTTATATCTTTCATTCACCTCGGCTACAAGCTTCTTTGAGTATTCCTTGTCGCAGTTCTTATGGTCGAACACGGCGCTCTTTATCTGCGCCTTGTTCTTGGCTATTGTCCTGTCAAGCTCAGCCTTAATCTCAGCCTTCTTCCTGTTGTTAACCTCGGCATTGGAAGGATTTTTCTTAGAGTCCTCGTCTAATTCCTTGAGCTCCTTCTTAGCCTCTGCCTTCGCATTCTCTATTGCAAGCTTATAGCTTCCTGTTCCGGCACAGATTCTCTGGTTCTCAAAATATATATTACCGCTTGTAATATCATAAATCTTGATGATTGAACGCCCGGTTGTAGTCTTGCCACAGCCTGACTCACCAACAAGACCGAAAACCTCGCCCTTCTTAATGTCGAAGCTTACACCATCAACTGCCTTGGTAGGGCCAAAATACTGACAAAGATTCTCGACACGAAGTAAAACCTCCTGATTCTTATCTTCCATTAGATTTCACCTCCTGCGCTTTTCTGTTTCATTCTTGCAATACGATCCGTAATAATCTTAGGTATCTCAACCTTCGGTGCATTAGGATGAAGTAACCATGTAGCTGCCATATGTGTATCACTTACCTTGAACATCGGCGGCTGCTTCTCGAAATCGATCTTCATGGCATACTTATTTCTGTCCGCAAATGCATCACCTACAGGTGGATAAATCATATTCGGCGGTGTACCCGGAATAGCATCGAGCTTATCACTCGTATCAAGATCCGGCATTGAGGAGAGAAGAGCCCATGTATACGGATGTCTCGGGTCATAGAAGATATCCTGCGCTGTTCCGTACTCAACTATCTTACCGGCATACATAACGGCAATCTCATCAGCCATATTGGCAACCACGCCAAGGTCATGTGTGATGAAGATAACCGAAAGGTTACGCTCAACCTTCAACTGGTTGATAAGCTCAAGTATCTGTGCCTGAATCGTAACGTCAAGTGCTGTTGTAGGCTCATCACAGATAAGAATGTCCGGATTTGCCGCAAGCGCTATCGCGATAACGATACGCTGTCTCATACCACCTGAGAACTCGAACGGATACTGATTGTATCTGCGTCTAGGCTCATGGATACCAACCTCCTCCATAAGCTTGATTGCCTTCTCCTTTGCCATCGCCTTGGTTACCTTATATACAACCTGCGAAGCCTTAGTCTTGAAGAAATCAACTATCTCAATTCCTCTTACCTCAACATCGAAGTTCTCTGCTGCTGCTATCTCTGCCTTATACTTCTCCTCAAGACGTGTGACCACATGCATGATATCTGCCTTCAGCTCATCAAGGTCATAAACTGACTTCGGTACAACCTTCCAGTCCACAGTCTTTCCCTTTGCGATAAGCTTCTCTCTCTTGGCAGACTGCTTTGCAAATCTTGCCTCCTCCTTCGGATTAGTCTTCTGGGCGGAGAAGTACTTATCGATAGCCTTATTAAGACTGCTTCTGAAAGTATATGCGACACTGTCCTTATTGATTTCAAGCTGGTCAATGGAAGCCGGAACCAAATCGGCAAGAGTCTTTGCATAGCTCTTAGCCTCAGCCTTTGTGAAGCTGCCCTCGTAGTACTTCTTAGCCTCCTCAAGCTTAGGAAGAAGCTTCTTCTTGTTCTCAAGTGCATTTTCGAACGAATAGCGTATACCATTATCCTCAAGTTCAAGGAAATGGTTCATGAAATTGTCATTGAGGAATGTAAGTGCCTCCTCGTTGAGCTTCTCAACACCCTTTCCCTTGATGCTGCAATCCTTTCCCTTAAGCTTATAGTAACCTATTCTGAAGAAATTAGGTCTTGGCTGGTTGATAATGTCATCCATAAGCCCGGCTGTATCATTTAACAGCTTTTCAAGAGAAGCTGACAGCTCGACATTCTCCTGTGCTTTCTTCGGATAGCTGTCCTTCTCCTTCTTATGCTTATCAAGAAGCTCTGTAAGCCTTGCAGCATACTCATCCTCGATGAATTCATTCTGAACCTTCTGAAGCATCAGAACATAATCTGTAAGCTTCTCTCTTACATCAGGATTCTGCTTCTTCTCTACCATGAAAAGAAGCTCCTCAACAGATGCCTTGATTTCCTCGGCATTAGCCATAGCATCATTGTATGGCATCTCAAGCTTTGTCGACAGAGTTGCAAAGCCGTCGAAGGTCTTTACCATCTCTGTGATTTCTGCCTCTGAGCCCTGTCCCTGAGCCGCAATCATGTTGCTCTTCAATATCCTTAGAAGGGAATTGAACTCATTTCTCGCTTCTTTTCTGTTCGCCTTATTCTTAAGAAGCATCGCCTCTGTAATCTGGCGTCCGATTTTTACGATTGGATTGAGGGAGGACAATGGATCCTGGAAAATCATCGATATCTTATCGCCTCTGATTTTGTACATCTCATCCTCTGTGATGGATAATAAATCCTTTCCATCATACAGAATCTCTCCGCCCTCTATTATTGAGTTACCGGCAAGGATACCAAGGATTGCCTTGGAGGTAACTGATTTACCTGAGCCGGACTCTCCAACGATTGCAAGTGTCTTACCTCTTTCAAGGTCAAACGAAATATCTCTAACAGCCTTAACGGTTCCTCCCTGTGTACGGAAGGAAACTTTCAGGTTCTTAACTTCTAATATCTTATCCATATATTATTCCTCCACACCACGCAGCGATGGATTGAACGCATCTCTTAATCCATTACCGAACAAGTTAAAGCATATCATAAGTAACGAAAGCACTAATGCAGGGCATATCATAAGATGAGGATAGTTAGTCCAGATACCCTGTGCCTCAGCAAGAAGGTTACCAAGCGAAGTCGTAGAAGCTGTACCAAGCTTAACGATACCTAAGTAGCTTAACATACTCTCTGAGTTGATTACACTTGGAATTGACAGCGCCGCTGAGGTAACAATTGTTCCAAGTGAGTTAGGGAAAATATGCTTCCAGATAAGTCTTCTGTCCTTCGCACCAAGTGTTCTTGCAGCCATAACATACTCTGAATTCTTAAATCTGTAGAACTGTGTACGCACTCTTGATGCCGTACCGATCCATCCTGTGAGCACATAGGCAAAGATAAGGCAGGCAACCGGTCCGAGCTTTGAAGCGAGGTGTAACTGGAACAGTGTGGCAACGATGATGAACGGAACACCGCTCAGTACATCGGTGACTCTCTCTAAGACTATATCAACTGTTCCACCGTAGTAGCCCTCAATCGCACCATAAGCGGCACCGATTATGAAGTTGACTACCGATACACATACAGCGACAAGCAGGCTCAGCTTGATACCATCTGCAAGCCTGAGCGCAAGGTCATAGCCCTGGCTGTCCGTTCCGAGAATATACTGAGGCGCGAAGCCGTTCTTATACTGATAATAGTTATAGTACAGAACTCTTACCCTGTACTGGGCTGTATCATAGCTTCCACCACCTGTGTACTCGTAATAAACCGGGTTTCCGTCAGCATCGCGGACATAGTTATCCTCAAGTACCATTCCCTCTCCATACTCGATAGTCTTGGCTTTCCCATTCTTATCAATATAGACAGGTGTACCCTTCTTGGTCTTGTACCAGTAGTTGGCATCTAACGCGTCGAAGTTCCATTCGTTGTCCGCAATAAGAGGATATAATATCTGAATGCCTGTCTCCTCCTGATATCTAAGGATATCCTTGTACTCGGACTGCTCAATGCTGTTGTACATAAAGCCTACCTCAAGATAAGTGTCGATATTGGCACCATAGACCTTTTTCTCCTTCTTGGCAGCATCGTAGGTTATAGAAGGTTCGCCTATTGAGCCCTTGATAATCGGCTGATACCTGCTGGCAAGTCCTTCCTCAAGTGTGACATTGCCGTTTCCCTCATGATCCTCTGCACCCATACCTATAGCTACAGCCTTGACAAGTCCCTTGTCCGAGAACTTACGTGCAACGGAACCATCTGCTATTCCGAACTTTGCAAGAAACTCATTTCTAGGTCCCTTCTTAGCATAATAAGCGTCCATGAATCTTGAGTCATAATTTCTTATAAACAGAGGGGTTATGAATGCAAATAGTACAATAAGCGCAATTATAACCGTTGCGATAACGCTGGCGCGGTTCTTCCTGAAACGAATCCATGCGTCCTTAAAGTAGCTGATAGGCTTATCCTCAAATTTCTTGTCGGATATTCTATCTCCATCATGAACAAATTCAAATTTCTCCAATGGGATGTTTTCATAGTTTAAATTGTTGTCCTGCATACTATTTCTCCCCCATTCTTATTCTAGGATCAATAAAGCCGTAGCTTATATCTACAACGATGTTCGCTAAAAGACCTATAAATGTATAGAAAATACTGTCCATCATAAATACATCGTAGTCAAACAACGAAATAGACTTGATGTACAGCTGTCCGACACCCGGAATTGAGAATATCTGCTCGATAATCATTGAACCTCCCATGATTCCTATAAAGCTGGAGATAATCATAGGGAGTATCGGTACCATCGCATTCTTGAGTGCATGTCTTACAGTCGCCTGTCCACGGGTAAGACCCTTAGTACGTGCAAGAAGCATATAGTCCGATGTAAGTGTCTCGGTAAGCTCCGCTCTTGTAAATCTGCATAAGCCTGCAATCTCACCGAAGGAAAGTGCAAGAATAGGTGCAATCATACTGTGGAACATCTTGCCTGTAAGCCATGAACCTCCCGCATCGTTGATGGAATATACCATAAGCGGAAGCCATCCAAGCTTGAAATAAAATAAATACTGAACCAGGAATGCATATACATAGCTCGGCACAGAGATAAATACCATGACAAGTGTGCTTATCAATGAATCCTGCCACTTATTCTTCTTGATAGCGGCAAATATACCAAGTCCTATTCCCAGAGGAATTGAAAGTAAGAGTGAATACAGGTTTACCAGCACTGTCGGTAAAAGTCTGCTTGTGAGCACATCCCATGCAGGCTGTCTGAACTGGATGTACCAGGATGTACCAAAATCCCACTTGGTGAAAATATTCTTCAAATATATACCATACTGAATCAGCAATGGCTTATTATATCCAAGTGCCTCCCATCTTTCCTGAATAGCAGCCGCCTGTACCTTGTCCGTAGGCAGCTCCCTAGGAAGCAATCGTACTAACATGAAACAAATTGTGGAGATAATAAAGAATGTAAAAAACATCAATACTATACGTTTTACAACGTATTTTCCCATTCCACTTCTTCGTCCTCCGGTCTTTTTAGCCTTTCCCATTAGAGCTTTCTCCTTTTTATTACTTTATCCTTAACTTATATACTGGTTCTAAACAATGCATTTCTTTGTTTAGGTTCAGCTACACGAAATTATAATATATTTTTATTGTCACGGCAATAAATAATATTGCAATTATTCTAAGTAATCCTTCGTAATTTTCCCTTAAGCGGTAACCAAACCAAAACAGAGAAAAACATAGCTATTGAACAAAAACTGCGGAGAACTTCTGCTTCTCCGCAGCCTGAGTTTTGTTCTGTATTAGTTAAAGTGACTTATTTGCGGCTTATTCATAGCTTAATGTATTATTTGCTATATAATCAGCCCACTCCTGATCAGAGTAATTGTACTTCATAAGCTCCATTCCACCAAAGCCATACATGATGTTGTAGTCCTCTGTGTAGTATGAGCACTTATATGAAAGCATTGAACAAGCTGTCATTCCGGCAAGCGGGATTCTGTAGTACTTCTTTAAGAAGTTCTCCTCTAACTGAGCTGTGATGCTGAGCTTTGTGGAGAAATCAGCCTCTGAGTATACACCTGAGCCTATCATCGAGCCTGACCATGCCTGCCATGTCATTGTAACATCCTCACCATTAATGTTGAGTGTTAACTCCTCTGTCTTAGGATCCCAGCAGCCGGCCTCATTGATTGAGTACTGATCCGGATCACAGTATACCTGGAAGTTACGGAACGGATAGAATGCGGCACCGCCCCATGCACCGAAGCCGATAGCATACTCGCCCTTAACTACATCACCGTAACGGTCGTTGATATTATCAACTGCAGTCAGGGTAATCTTACCGAAGCCTGAACCCTCTGCGGCAGCATTGACATACTTGTTGAAAAGCTCAATCTGCTTGTTATCAGATGAATCAAGTGCGCCTTTCTTGTAACCGATACGGATAGCGATATCCTCACCGGCTGTGTAGAGACCTGCGGCAACAAGCTCATCGCAGGCTGTCTTCATAAGCTCCTTAGCCTCTGTTAAGTTGTAACCGTTGATTGACTTATATGCATCCTGTAATGTCGCATAAGGTGTTCCATCGCCGTAAGATACTCCGTAAAGGTTACAGATTGCCTGCATAGCCTCATCAGAGTTACGGTATGAGGATGTTGGGTCATTGTATACATCATAGAAATATAAGTTGTTGAGTATAGCGTAAGCCGGCTTGTAGCCAGGTGTAGCTGTTACCCACTCAGTACGGTCAATGCCTAATGACATTGCCTTACGGAAATTGTCATTAGAGAGAACAACTGAGTTCGTATTACCCTTTGAACGATCCATTTCCTGAAGCTTCTCAAGGTTGGTGTTAAAGAAGAAAGACGTTGTGTAAGTCTCATCAACCTTGTATAACTGATCTGATGTTGAGTATGTTGAAAGGTCATCAGCACTTGGAGACCACTCATCAATCTCACCCTTTAAGAATGCCTGCTTTGCAGCATTGTCATCCATAACGTTGATAACAATCTTATCTGTTACATATCTAGGAACATTCTCACCATCTACAAGATAAGGTGTTGTTGAAACAAGACGTCCGTTCTCCTCTGTATAGCCATACCAGTTCTCGTTCTTCTCGAATACCATCTGCTTATCATTCTGTAAAGAAACAAGCTTATATGGTCCATAGGACATAGTGTTCTCAAGCTTAGTGTTGTAATCGGTTGTTACCAATGTACCGGTTGTATCCTTGCCTGCCTCATAGTATGGCTCATATACTAACCATGTTGATGTACAGCTTGTTAAGAAGTAGTTGAGATCCTGGTATGTCTGTGTTACATAACGGATTGTGTAATCGTCAACCTTGTAAAGACCTACTGTATCCCAGTCAACCTTCTCGCTTAATGTACCATCATTTACGAATAACATTTCCTTTGTTAAATCAGCAATCTGTGCCTCATCTGTGATACCGAAGCCTGCTGCAAGAGCTGCAGAAACGAAGCCGAAGATGGCATCCTTGTTATCAGCAGTAATCTTAGTATAGCCATAATCATCTGCACCGCCAGTGATTGCTGCATAGCCGTCCTCTGTTCCGAAGCCGTAGTCATTCCAGAGAGTGCTCACAGAATAGCCGAGGGTTGTATCAGCGCTGTCGCTTATATACACATATCCTGCATCAATACCTGCGTCTAAATCATAAGAGTAATCAGGAGTCTCTCCGTCGCCGTAAGCCGGAACCATAGCGTTGTAGAGCGGAGACTCTGAATTATAGTATGCAAGACCACCTGCAACTGCGGACTCACCGCTGTAGTAGAGGTTAGCTCTATAGTTTTTCATGGAAGAATCAAGTAACTGCTGCATTGAGTAAACGTATGTATCAGCAGTGATAGCTGTTCCATCCTGCCACTTGGCATCCGGATTCAACTTGATTTCGAATACGTAGCCGGCATCTGTCTCATCTGCCGTCTTGCCTGATGGAAGTGTTACGTTGTACTTAGTAAGGTCATCCTTGTGATCCTTCGTCACATCAGTGATGGATGTTGCCATCTCGTATACCCACTGATATATGCCATTCTCAGAATCGAGAATCTGCATTGTACAGAAAGGTGAGGATAAATAACCATTTAAAACAGCATCATCCGCATTTGACTCCCAGGTATGCGGATTCCAGTTATTGGCAAGTGCTGACGTATAGGAATTGTATGTATAGGTCGGCACTCCATCGTTACCTGTCTCACCGCTGCCATCTGTAGCAGAAGTGGACTCACCCGTCTGACTCTGTGATGTTGTAGAATCAGTAGGATTGTTGTTCGACTTGTTACATGCTGCAAGTGAAAATACCATTGCAGTTGAAAGTGTAACAGCAAGAACACGCTTTGAAAACTTTCTCATAAAATTTTCCTCCTTGTTATATTTTAACGCGTTCACACTTTACCAGTTTAAATCATCACTGTATTCAAGAAAAAGGAATGAGACTAGCCCACCCCTTTATGTGCAATATACCGGTAAGTATTAAATTTAAATTATTCCGCGTTAATTAACGTTAATAGAATATATTCAAATGCTCCGAATGTCAAGCAGTTTTTATTATTTTCTTAACCTTTTCGGGCGATAAGCGCCACGACCTCGGTGTTTGCCGTTCCAGGAAACATGTCGACCGCAGCCGCTTTTTCCATATAATATCCATTTTCATTAAAGACAGCCATGTCACGCGCAAGGCTTGTCGGCTTACAGGATACATATACTATCCTGTCGACACCGTATGCTATGAGCTTCGGCAGTGCCTTCGGATGTATGCCATCACGCGGCGGGTCAAGAATGAGTATATCAGGCTTCTCCTCTATCTCATCAATCACCCTGAGCACATCACCCGCTAAAAACTTACAGTTGTCAAGGCCGTTAAGTGCAGCATTTTCCCCGGCCGCCTTTACCGCCTCCTCTACTATCTCAACACCTACAACGCGCTTCGCAACCGCCGCTGCAAGCTGCGCTATCGTTCCGGTTCCGCTGTATAGGTCGAACACGACCTTGTCCTTGGTATCACCTATATAGCTTCTTACGGTATCATACAGAACCTCCGCTCCGAGCGAGTTGGTCTGGAAGAATGAAAAAGGTGTTATCTTGAACTTAAGTCCAAGAAGCTCCTCATAGAAGAAATCCTGTCCACAGAGGATATCCGTCCTGTCGCTCTGCACCACATCAGCAAGGCTGTCATTCACGGTGTGAAGCACGCCCGCCACCTTGCCATGTATCCTGCCGTCCGACACCATATCCATAATAAGAGACGCATAACCATCAAGAAGTGCCTTCTCAGCCCGTGCGTCAAGCTGTGAGGTGGTCACTATATCCACAAGAAGCTCCTGAGTCCTCTTAGCCTTTCTCACAAGCAGATGTCTGAGGTATCCGGTATGGGCAAGCTTCTTATAAAGCGGAACACCACTGTTCTTAAAATAATCAAGTGTTGCCGAAAGTATACTTCTGAAATCGCCATCCATAATCCTGCAGCCATTGACCGTCACTATGTCGTGAAAGCTGCCTCTCTTGTGCATGCCAAGGCAGAGCGGTCCGTCCTTCACCTCATCGCCGAAGGAAAATTCCATCTTGTTGCGGTATTCAGCCACCTCCGGGCTTCCCTTTATCCCCTCGTAGGTGTAATCTCCTCCTACAGGAGCAAGAAGCTTCTCTATCTGTGCGCTCTTAAGCTTAAGCTGTTCCTCATAGCGCACCGGCTGGTACACGCAGCCCCCGCAGCTTCCGAAATGTTCGCACCTTATGCTCTCATCAACAATATCCGATTCCTTTATAACAGCACATGCCGTACCCTCTGCATTTCCATTTCGCACCTTGTCTATTCTCACGTCAAGGATCTGTCCGGGTATGACATTCTTGACCGTGACAGTTCCCTCATCACATATAACTTTACCTTTATTAGGAAAAGCAACGGAAGCTGCAACCCCTTCTATGTGCTCTCCTTTTTTCATATAATCTCCATTCCGCAGGCTTTAACTTCCAAGCTCCTGCCTCTATTATTTCTTATTTCCGCCGAACAATGCCCTTGCAAGAAGTCCGACACCGCCAAAGATCAGAACCAGATACAATATCCACTCAAACAGTGTCAATCTCTGAAGTCTTATCGTTGTCGATGCGATTACTGACACAATTATTAACAGAAATCCAAGTCCTGTAACTAACTTAGCTCCAAAAGAGCCAGGCTTTGCAAAGAGCCATACAACACCTATGATAAAAGGTATTATCACAAGCCCTGAATTGACATTAAGCCCGAACAGGCTTAAATTTCCCGCAAAAAAAGAGGTCTGCACCGATGCCTTATTTGTAAAAAGATACAGACCAACAACCAGCATTGCAAGACCGCCTAAAAATTCCAAAAGTTCATTACGTTCCTTCTTCACTTTTCAACATGCTCCTATTCCATCTTTTCTGTCTGTTGTATAATAATACATATTAAAACAATAGGAGGGCATTATCCCTCCTATCATTTATTCACTGCTTACTATTGGTATTCCGTTATCACAGGATTACTTATCCTCGGACTTCTCATCCTCTTCCTCGAAGAAGTCATCCTCGAAGTCTTCATCCTCATCCTCGAAATCATCATCATCGTAATCCTCATCCTCGAAGTCCTCAAGGTAATCAGGTGTAAAGTATCTGTATACTGCATAAGCGATACCTGCTACAGCTGCTACGAATCCGACAATTGCAAGAATCCATAACAGTGGGCTGCACTTCTTCTCTTTCTCAACAACAACCTGCTTCTTATTAAGGAGTTCCTTAAGATCCTTTAAGTCCTTACCCTTAACCTGCTCAAGTAATTCTTCAATCTTATTCATACTTTATTCATCCTTTCTTGAAATATATTATGATACCGGCACAAAAAGCTTTGTACGCTATCAGCTTATAAACTTAAGTATAATTTTATCATATATTGTTAAAAATATCTAGTCAATTTTTACCAGTTTTGCAAAAGAAGCAAACATTTTTTTGACACCTGCCGAATCGAACTGCACCGTAACCTCGAAATCCCTGCCTCCGGATACAATGTTTTGTACTGTACCATCACCGAACTTTACATGCTTTACCCTGTCTCCCACCGCATAGCCAAGCTCATCAAGGCTTGCTGCGACCTTAGGTGCTCCTTTTTGGATATCAGCCATCGAAACAGCCGGCTTATTCCAGACTGCGCTGTTTTTCTTTGCTGCCGGGCGGTTCCACGGCAGTGCCTCCCTCATGGCAGCTTCGGCAGCCTTGATACCCTTATCATCAGAAAATGCCACAGGCTTTCTTATTCCCTGGCCGCTCTCCGATAATAGCTGCGGCGGAATCTCACTTATAAATCGCGACTGCTTGCACAGCATCATCTCTCCGCGGACCATGCGCTGTTTTGCCATGCTCAGCACAAGTCTCTGTCTCGCACGCGTGATTCCTACATAGCACAGCCTCCTCTCCTCTTCAAGGTCGCTCTTGTCATCGGACGTAATCGCCATGTAGCTTGGAAAATTGCCATCCTCCATGCCTGCAAGGTATACAACAGGAAATTCCAGCCCCTTCGCGCTGTGAAGTGTCATAAGTGAAACAACATTATTATTCTCATCCATATTGTCAATATCCGCGACAAGTGCAACCTCCTCGAGGAAGCCTAACAAGGTCGGCATATCCGTATTCTCCTCATACGCTGCCGCCTTTGAAATAAGTTCATTTATATTCGACATCCTGTCAGCAATCTCATCCGGTTCATCGTCATCGGCGAGGTACTCCTCATATCTTATACTCTCTACTATATCGGATATAAGCTCCTTAATCGACATCTGCATTGCCTTTGCACGGAATGCGGATATGAGTGTACAGAAATTGTCAAGCTTTCCTATCGTTGCCTTAGCAAGTCCCGGTATCTTACTGCCATTCGCTGCAGCAGCATAAAAGCTTAAGTCATTGTCCTCAGCGTAAGCTGCCGCCTTCTCAATTGTTGCGGCACCTATTCCGCGTTTAGGAACATTGATAATTCTTCTTACCGCGACTTCATCCCTCGCATTATCTATCGTCTTAAGATAAGCAAGAATATCCTTAATCTCTTTTCTGGCATAGAAATTGACCGCACCGTATATTCTATAAGGCACACCCAGCTCCACGAACTTTTCCTCAAGTACTCTCGACTGTGCGTTGGTCCTGTACAATATCGCAAAGTCATTGTAATTATTGCCCTCTGCCGCCCTTTTCTTTATATCGGATACAATACCATACGCCTCTTCGTATGCCGTATTATATACATTATATGCAAGCTTATCGCCTGCACCCTGGTCCGTCCACAGACTCTTATCCTTTCGTCCCTCATTGTTCTTTATTACAGCGTTGGCAGCATCGAGTATATTCTGTGTGGAACGGTAATTCTGCTCAAGCTTTATAACCTTAGCCTCCGGGAACACGCTCTCAAAATCCAGAATATTTCTTACATTGGCCCCTCTGAATTTATAAATCGACTGGTCATCATCACCCACAACACACAGGTTTCTGAAACGTGCCGCCAAAAGGCTTATAAGCTTGAACTGCGCCATATTGGTGTCCTGATACTCATCGACCATGATGTATCTGAAGCGCTCGCCATAATAATCAAGCACATCCGGGCATGACCCGAACAACTCAACCGTCCTGCATATAATGTCATCAAAATCAAGCGCATTGTTAGCCTTTAACTGCCTCTGGTATTCTCTGTAAACCTCTGCCACCTTCTTCCGGTGATAGTTGGCACCTGCCTCAAGCTCCATCTCATCCGGTCCCTTCAGCTTATCCTTCGCTCTTGATATATCGGTCAATACCGCTCTGTCCTTATAGAGCTTGGTATCAAGGTCAAGCTTCTTCAGAATCTGTCTGATTATCGACTTCTGGTCATCGGTATCATAGATTGTAAAGCTGTTGGAATAACCTATTCTCTCTATGTATCTTCGGAGTATTCTCACACATGCCGCATGGAATGTCATTATCCATGCCCCTCCTGCGTCCATCCCCAGAAGTCTGTCAACTCGCTCGCGCATCTCAGCCGCAGCCTTATTGGTGAATGTGATTGCAAGAATATTATATGGATTGACATTCTTCTCCTCTATTAAATATGCTATCCTATGAGTCAAAACACGGGTTTTTCCGGAACCTGCCCCGGCTAACAGAAGCACAGGTCCCTCCGTTGTAAAAACGCCCTCCCTTTGCTGCTCATTTAAAGTATCATAAATACTCATTTTTATTTCCTTTCCAAATAACACATCTATCAAAAAAGCTTCATTACTGAAACTTAAAAACACCCCGTCAACCGGTATACCAGTCGCACGAGGTGCTTCCGTAAAAATCAATTAATTCTGTCCCATCTTAGCCTTAAGTGCTGCGAGCTCGTCATCAACCTCAGGTGTTGACATGCCCTCATACTTACGTGCAATATCATTGATTGAATCGACACCGCTTCTGTTAAGCTCTGCCATGGCATTAGCCTCATCAAGCATCTTATTAGCCTTAGCCTCCATCTTGTCAAATGCGGAAAGGTTCTCTGCAGCCCCATCCACACTGGCTCCAATCTTATTGATTGTCTGCTGGGTCTTTGCAACCGCAATCTTAGCCTTGATTGCATCTCTTCTTGAATTGAGCTGGCTGATATCCCCCACAAGCTTCTGGTGCATCTGGCGCATCTTAGCTGCGTTCTCAGCAGCCAGGGTATATGTCTCCTGAAGAGATGTCTGCTTAACAACAAGCTCCTTCTTCTTCATGAGGAATCTCTTGGCATCCTCGTCATTGCCTGCAAGAACTGCCTTCTCTGCATAGCTCTGCATCTTGGCAACCTCTGCCGTGCACTCATCTAACTGTCTCTTAGCCTTAGCCTCCTCTGCCATAACAGAAGCCGTCTCCTGCTTAACCTTGGCAAGATCGCTCTCGAGATTGCGAAGATACTGATCTATCATCTTCTCTGGATCCTCTGCCTTGTCGAGAAGCGCATTGATGTTAGCGGACATTATGTCCTTAAATCTTGAAATAATACCCATTGTCCTACCCTCCAAAATATTCAGAAATCATGTATATCATAGCACATGAAAATATAAAAGTCACTATATTTATTTGAAATAATCCATTTATATGTTTTGACACCCGAATCATGTTTTTCTTGTTTTTGATATGAAATTAGGTTATAATGAACCAGACATCAGAACTATGTCACATAGAAAAGAGGTTGCAACATGTCACTTGAACATTCTGAATTTTTAGCAGATATGCTTCACAAGCTCGCAAAGCTTGATTATATACGCCCGGGCGAGATACCCAATATCGACCTGTACATGGATCAGGTCACGACATTCATGGATACTCACCTTGAGGCCACCAAGCGCAATGAGGAGGACAAGATTCTCACCAAGACCATGATTAACAATTATGCCAAGAATAATCTTCTTCCTCCACCGGTCAAAAAGAAATACTCACATGACCACATGATAACCCTGATGTTTATCTACTATTTTAAGACACTGATGTCGATAAGTGACATACAGTCAATACTTGGTCCCCTCACCGACAGATTCTTCGGCGACAAGGGAAGTGTTTCCTTAGAACATATATATAAGGAGATTTATCAAGGTGAGCGCGAACGCCTTTCCCCGATAACAAAGGACATCATATCCATGTTCAAGAAGGCGGAGAACAGCTTTTCCGATGTCACCGATGAACAGGAGAGAGACTATCTGCGGACATTTTCGTTCATCTGCTATCTATGCTTTGATATGTACCTCAAGAAGGAGATGGTCGAGAACATTATAGACGAATTCAACTCAAAGAATGATACAGAGAATCCTGATTCCTGCTCCAAAAAAAAATAGTTGGGACAGGGGGTCTGACCCCTTGTCCCATTTCTATTGTTCTTCACCCTTGATGTTAAGTCTCTCAAATACCATATCATAGGCATCATTTCCATAATTAAGTGAACGGTTGACACGGCTGATGGTTGCTGTGGAGGCGCCCGTCTTTTCTGCGATGTCGAGATATGTCTTTCTCTGTCTCAGCATTCTTGCCACCTCATAGCGCTGTGATAATGATAAAAGTTCATTTACAGTACATACATCCTCAAAAAATGCATAGTATTCATCAATATCTTTCAATGTCATAATTGCTTCAAAAAGATGATCAACCGCTTCTGATTTTAAATTCTTACCCATATAATACTCCTTTTTTGTTAATTGCCATGTTGCCTGTAATCAGGCAAATCCATACATCGCTTTAACAGCACAACAACATTTTAACACAATGAAGTTGTAAAGTCCACTATATTTTGCAAATAAATTAACAAATTTTTTTTATAAAATAAAGCGTTCAATCGCTAAAGCGACGCCATCTTCATCATTGGAGGCTGTTATATAATCAGCACATTTTTTTACCTCTTCCCGTGCATTAGCCATCGCCACACCGAGTCCGGCATATTTTATCATCGTGAGGTCATTAAATCCATCACCGCACGCCATAAGCTCTTCCCTCCTGCAGCCTATGATATTCAAAAAACTCTCAAGTGATTTTGCCTTGTCGACCCCCTTAGGAAGTATCTCAAGGAAATATGGCTCCGACCTATATACATCCATTCTGTCACACAGCGCGGCATGAACCTTTTTCTCAACCTCGGCAAGATAATCTCCATTCCCCAGCATCAGACATTTGTTAATCGGGAAATTGATATACTCCACAAGATTGTCGACCTTCTTGATTCCAAGGCCGTTAATGCGTGCCTCTATCGCAAGAAACTCGTCATCCGGTTCCTCGGTTATAAGGTCATCGCCCTCGTATGACATCAGATTCACTTTATACTTTTTAGAAAGCTCATATATCTCCGGCAGATACTCAAGCGGCAGCTTCATATCATGGATTATCTCGCCCGTCCTGCATGAGATAAGCCTTCCTCCATTAAATGACAGAATATATCCATCCTTCTTCTCAAGCTCAAGCTCCTTTGCAAAAGCCCTGATTCCCTGCACCGGTCTCCCCGATGCAATCACAATCTTCACGCCCTTTGCCGCTGCTGCCGACACTGCCTTCTTAGTTTTTTCTGTAATCTGCTTTTTAGAATTTGTAAGAGTTCCATCTATATCAAGTGCAAGTACTCTGTATGCCATAACGCCTCCGACTTATATGTATTGTATTATGAAATCCTGTCTGATTCCAAGCACAGATACATATAGTACATTATAACTTTCCCTTTTTCAAGTATTAAATCAAAAAATTGCATTTGTCGAAAGTCACATTTTCCCGCAGCATCCATATACTATGATATCATGGTCAGAACCTTGGGCCTAACAAATTGTTGGAGGTTATCTTGAAAGCAAGAATTTCTCTGGTTTTATCAATTGTCACGCTTATTTTTACTGTTCCGCTCCTCTTCTGCGGATGTAAAAAAGATGAAAGTACACTAAAGGATGTTACTTTGAATGAGGTTGCTCATTCTATTTTTTATGCTCCTCAATATGTTGCAATAGAAAACGGCTATTTCGAGGATGAAGGAATCAATCTGAAGCTTGTCACAGGCTTCGGTGCCGACAAGGTTATGACAGCACTTATCTCAGGTGAGGCGCAGATCGGATTCATGGGTTCCGAATCCTCAATCTACGCCTATAATGAGGGCAACAGCGATTATGCGGTCAACTTCGCACAGTTGACGCAGCGTGCGGGTAATTTCCTCGTATCAAGAAAACCCATTGATAATTTTTCATGGGATATGCTGAAGGGAACCACGATACTTGGCGGAAGAGCCGGAGGAATGCCTGAAATGGTTCTTGAATACATCCTGAAAAATAACGGAATAGACATCTCAACAGATTTAGAAATAGTCCAGAACATAGATTTCGGGCTGACAGGCGGTGCTTTTGCCGGCGGACAGGGCGACTTCACCGTTGAGTTCGAACCGCACGCCACCGCCCTTGAAAAGGAAGGCACCGGCTACGTTGTCGCAAGTCTCGGCGTCGACAGCGGCTATGTTCCGTATACCGCCTACAGTGCAAAGAAAAGCTATATAAACAAAAATCCTGAGATAATACAGGGCTTCACCAATGCACTCCAGCGCGGAATGGAATACGTCAATTCGCACTCCTCCGAGGACATTGCCAAGGTCATCGCGCCACAGTTTCCCGACACCGACGCAGACACCATAGCAGTCATTGTCGAAAGATACAAATCCCAGGATACATGGAAAAATGACCTTGTATTCTCAAAGGACAGCTTCACGCTTCTTCAGGATATCCTATACGAAGCCGGCGTGATAAAGGAATACGCCCCTTACTCCGACTTAGTCGACACCGGCTTTGCACAGAAGGCGCTTAAATAATCTGTAAATCTATAAAAAACATGGGGACGATTCCGGCGGCACCATTGTTGCGCCGGCATCCTCCCCATGTTTCCATGTTTTTACAAGCCTTTAAACTGCTCATATATATCATTTTCCTGTTTTTTTATCTGCATATAGGTTCCGAGCACCGCTTCCTTCTTCTTTTCAAAGTTCCGAATTATGCTCTCCATGTTCTTTACAGCAACATCCACCACTGCCGGACATATCTTATTATTGTCCGCATCAGCCTGAATTATAGCCTTAATCTTATCAGGAGCAAATGCCTCCTTGTAGCTTCGCTTTCCGTACAGGGCACTTATAATATCCGCAACAGCAACTATACGCTGTGGTCTTGTAAGCTCATCCCCTTTAAGACCCATGAAGTAGCCGCTGCCGTCAAGCTTTTCGTGATGCCTTATCGCAATCTCCCTTATATCATCATCCACTATGCCCTTAAGTACATGGTCGGTAATCTCCACATGCTTTTTCATAATATCCATCTCTTTATCAGACAGTCTTCCCGTAGACTCAAGTATCGACAGCGGAATGGCAATCTTTCCAATATCATGGAGCAGCGCTCCGTAATACATATTATACTTGTCCTGACCCGACAGCTTCATCAGATCTCCTAACTCCTGCGCAAAAATTGTTGTGGCGAGCGTATGTATTACCGTGTACTGGCTGCGGAAATCAATTATATAAATCAACATCTGCAGGAATTTTCTCTTATAATCCTCCGAAAAGCTGACCGAAGCAATAAGCTCATCAAGCTCCTTAAGGTAATCCTCCTTCTTCAGCTTCTCAAGTATATTGTACCTCGTGTTAGCCTTAAGAAAAAGGTTAAGTGCTTCCGCCGAATACTTAATATTGCGGTACTTCTGAAGATAATCCGGCTCTAAAGTTCCCGGCATGCTCATGGTGACATCAATCTTGTCTGCCATGAAAAGATATTCTGCTATCTTTATATACTGGCTCTTAATCAGATAATGCTTATTATAATCAAGATGGTGGTAGAGCACTATCTCTGCCTTATCTTCAAGCGGTGACAGGTACTTAAGAAACAGAAAACCGAATATAGAATGCGGCCATACGTCATCCTTCTCAAACTGTGCCCACTGATGTATGTATTCGAGCTTACATGTTCCTATATCATGCAGAACTGCGATTATGACATAATCCGCCATCTCCTTGCTGCTCATATGACCTTCAGTCTGCAGCATTTTATACAAAATATATGCTGTTCTCTCGCTATGGTGCATCAATTGTGGGTTCAGTATTGAAAAAGACTTGCGAAGAATATCGTACATATTACTTCCACTGATAACCGCCATAAATTACCTCCAACAAACTTTTACAGAAATACATAATTGTTATTATACTGAAACTTTTTATTTTTTCAAGAATTTAATAAAATTTCATTTGATTGATTATGATGATTAGTCTATAATTGAATAGTCCATCCGGACAAAATATATAATTAATGAGAGGATATATGTATGAATTTTGATATTGCATCCGAATTAAGTGGTCTTTTTGACTTTAGTAAGACAATTCCGTCTCTTACTATATCATTTATTGCAGCGTCGGGGATTCTGCTCCTGTGTGCCTGCATACTTGTCACCTTCACAGCCAGACGCATTGTAGGTCTGAGATTTATGCCGGTACTGTACGGTGCCACGTCCTACCTTCTGTTCTATATAATGATAGGCAGTTTTCTCTCCGGTCTGCTCTCCCTCACCATCCCACAGGGTGCAGGAACAGCCACCCTCGCTGTAGCGCGCTTTATGGTGCTGCTTATAACGTCCTCCCTGATAGTATGCGGCCGTTTCTTTGCAATGTGGTTCATCCGCAAATACTATGCCGAATACTGTGATGCATACGGAATAGGTGTAGGTGTTGCACTTACCGAAGCAATCATAACTGCTGTCACAATTTTTCTCAACTATTCCCTGTGCCTTACACTCAACTCATCAGGGCTTGCCGCACTCGCAAACGGCTATGACACTATTGAGGAAGCCACCAGACAGCTGAACGATGTATGGTTTTTATACAGCTCCCCATCCTATGTATACTTATTCTCAGGTGCGGAGAGCATTATGTTCCTCATCTTCAACACAATGATATCCGTAATGTTCTACGCTGTATGCCACAAGGAGCTTAAAAGGCTTCATCTGGTATCAATAATAGGCTTACAGACCTTGATGTATCTTCCGGCTAACTTCTATTCATCCGGTATAATCTTCAACCGTATAGCCTGTTTTATAACCGAAATCATCATATTCGCCGGATGTGTATTCCTCTTTAACAGAATACATAACAAATACTATAAGGATATAAAGCCACCTGTCAGGGAGCAGAAGAGCAGCGATAAGAAAGGTTCTAAGTCATCCACAGGCAGCAAAATGCCGGACTTTAACAAGAACATAAATAAATAATGCTGCTCTTAAAAGCGCAAGTAAATAGGGATTGCCATATCGGCAATCCCTATTTTCATAATCTCGTTAAGTACAAATACTGCTCTTTTATATATATTAAAAAGGCACACTGTAAAACTTCGTTGATTATAATTTTGTTACGTTTGTAGCCTGTGGTCCCTTAGCGCCGTCTACTACGTCAAACTCTACAGCCTGGCCCTCTTCAAGAGACTTGAAGCCTTCCATGTTAAGACCTGAGTAATGTACGAATACATCCTTGCCGTTCTCGTCAGAAATGAATCCGTAGCCCTTTGAGTTGCTGAACCACTTAACTGTACCCTTGCTCATTGTGATACCTCCAAAATATTTAAAAAAAATTCATACTGTAGTACTTTACCACAGCATACGTGCTTAAATACAGCACATTGTTAGAATAGCACAGAAACATAAGGGTGTCAAGAATTATCCTTTTGCATATCTAAGTATTTTTTTCAGTTCTTCGACCGAAAAATCATAGCTTGTATTGCAGAAATGGCACTTGAGTTCAATCGGATTTCCCTCGTCAATCATCTCCTTGAGTTCCTTCCTTCCGATACTTATAAGTGCCTTTTCAACGCGCTCCTTTGAACAGTTGCACCTGAATGCTGCCGGAATCTTTTCATTTATATCGACTCCGAACTCACCAAGTACTTCATTCAATATATCCTCCGGCAGCATGCCCTTCTCAAGCATTGAAGTTATTGAACTCATGCTGTTTATCTTCTGCTCAAGCCTGTCGATAAGTGCATCCTCAGCAAACGGCATGACCTGGATGATAAGACCACCCGCCTGCTTTACTGTATTGTCATGCTCCATAAGCACTCCGAGTGCAACCGCCGACGGAACCTGCTCACTCGAAGCAAAATAGTATGTTAAATCCTCCGCTATCTCGCCTGTGACTATCTCACAGCTTCCGCTGTAAGGCTCCTTCATTCCTATATCCTTGATTACGGTGAGCATTCCTTTTCCGACCGCACCGCCGACATCAAGCTTACCCTTGCTGTTAGGAGGCAGCATGACATCAGGATTTCCGACATAGCCCTTAACCCCCGCCTTTGAATCGGCTGTAACCATAATTCCACCGATAGGTCCATCGCCCTCCAGCTTTATGGTGAGCAGATCGTCATCACCCTTCATCATCACTCCCATCATAGCCGCAGCTGAAAGCATTCTTCCGAGCGCTGCAGTCGCAACGGGTGATGTATTATGTCTCTGTCTTGCCTCCTCGACAAGATTTTTTGAATAGATGGCAAATGCGCGCAACTGATTGTCCGCCGCTGTTGCCCTGACAATATAATCTTCCATGGTTTCTCCTCTACTTCTTTTTATTTACGTAATTGTGAAACGCAAAGTCCATCTGTCACACACTGCATTTCACAATGGCCTATTTCTTTAATATGTAGTAAGCCCTCTCGCCTCTTACCGTGTGCTCTAAAAGCTCCATTCCGCATTTTGCAGCTATATCCCTAATCTGCTTCACCGAATATGCCCTCTGCCTGTGCTTCTCACTGCAGCTTAAGCATATATTTGCGAATATTCTCCGATAGAAGGTGATATCATATGTGTTTATGTGTGTCTTTTCATCGTAATGGTTCTGCCAGACATAGGACACCCTTCCGGCTCGGTCCGCAAAGACATTGTCCCCAAGCTCATCTCTGTAAAAGCTGTCCGTCTTCATGTCAAAAATAAAAATTCCGCCGTCACGTAGCTGGCTGTGTACCGCCTTGATTGCAAGCTCCATATCCGACCTTGATGTGAGATAATTCATGGAATCACACACGCTCACAACAGCCCCGCAGCTTGAAGCTTCAAGAAACGGAACCCTCATATCGCCCACATAGGGTTCAAAGCCGGGTATAATCTTCTTTCGTGCTTCCTTTATCATATCGGATGAAAGGTCGATTCCCACAACATGGTAACCTTTCATGCACAGATACCTTGCCATGCTTCCGGTACCACAGCCAAGCTCAAGAATGACATCATTTTGAGTATTCTTATTATTTATGCAGCTTCCGGAATGTTCGTTGTCATGTACCATATCCGGAACAACTCCATGCTCTTTCAATCTGTCAATTATATACTCTGCCCACTCTCCATAAGGAATGTCCGACATAAAACTATCATACCACTGCGCAAATTTCCTGTATGCTGCCATCATAAATCCCCTTCTTATATTCCCATGCTTACTGCAGACCTTGCCTGAATCACTGCTGCCAACAATCTGCTTAAAAGCTTCGCATTCAGGCTTTCACCGCAATATAGTACCAATTTTTCCTGCAAAATGCAAGCTGACCTTGAATTATTAATAAAATAACCGTATACTTATGATGTTGGGGTCAAAACATGCCAACTTAATTTACGAGTGTATAACGTATTATATTTATGCATATCAGCTCCGTTGTACGAAGCAAGATGTTCTAAGAACATCTAAGCTTCTTCCAAAAGTCATGATATGCATAAATATAACACGTTATACATGCTAAGTTTATAGCACATGTTTTGACCCCAACATCATACTTATCGTATTAACCATCAAAAGGGGCATATATCAATGAATACATTCCATCTTCAGGCAACCATCAAGAAAATAAACCGCCGCAAGCTTATCATGCCGGGTTTTTTCATTATTTTCAGCATTTTTATCCTGTATGCTACAGGGTTATATCATCTGTTTTCTGTCCCGGTTGTCGAAAATCCGGTGCAGGCAGCTGCCGCATACCATAACCGTACCCCTTACGTCAAGACAAATCTTTCCAACCTGCACTATACAGGTGTGAACCGTATGCATGGTTCAAAAATAAAGGCCTGCTACTACTACTGTCTGTATGACAACAACTGCTACTACGTCCTCATATCTGCATCAGCACTGGGTTTAAACGAATTTACTTCAATACCACCGGCACAGCTTACACAGTTTAAGTGTAGTGCCAAGCTCGACTCTAATATATCGGAAATAGATACGCTGAACAATCTTGTAAGTTATAATCTCAACTGGACAAGTCAGGCTCTCAATATGATGAGCAGCAAGGTACTGATAAACCAATACAGAATGTCACAGGGCAGGGAATATATTCTCCTCGCACTTATTGCACTTACAACATTGCTCGCAATCATACATGAGATAATAATTATTGTCGCACTTATAAATCCCCTTTATTCGCGCACTGTTCTTCGTCTTTCCCGATACGGCAGCAAAGTGGAGCTGTATCAGACAGCCTGTGATGAATTTGAATCCTCCCACGCCTATGCCCCGGGAATCACTCTCACGGACAACTTCTTTATCGCTTATGACAGGCACAATATACATATTGTCCCACTGGATGTAATTGTATGGGCATATAAATTCGGTACTCTTCACACAAGACTGCTTCATCACGATATAAGCTATTCACTCAGTGTTGTCGCAAATGATAAAAAGCACTACATTGTACATCATAAGACAAAGGATTCTGTTGAACTGGTTCTGAATGCGCTTCAGACACGTTTTCCGGAAATACTCATCGGCTACAGTGCCGGAAAATTTCAGTCTTGACGTTGACCTGCTTATGTTATAAAATAATTTTACTATGGTTGTTTTACTGCAACCGGCAGAAGAATATAATATTTTAAAAGGAAGTATAATCATGTCATTACTTGAAACATGGAGAAATCTTGCTTACGAGCAGGAGATGGACGACCAGAAATACCAGATGTTCTGGGCAACATATTTTAACTTTGAGAAAGGTGTTTATGAGCAGATTCTTGCAGCCAAGGAGCCTGTAAGCGGCACAGTTAAGGAGCTTGCTGAGCGCTTCGGTCTTGAACTTCTTACCATGGTAGGTGTTCTCGATGGAATCAATGACAGCTTAAAGACACCTAACCCTATCGAGACTATGGACGAGAACACAGTTGTTTCCATGGATTTCGACAAGGAATTACTCTACAAGAACATGGTAGCTGCCAAGGCAGAGTGGTTATATACACTCCCACAGTGGGATGCTCTTCTTGACGCTGACACACGTAAGGCTCTCTACAAGGAGCAGAAGCTTTCCACAACTGTTGTCAACACACAGCCTAAGGTTGGACGTAATGATCCATGTCCTTGCGGCTCAGGAAAGAAATATAAAAAATGCTGTGGAGCGAATGCATAAATCTTTTTCTTATGGTAATACTTTTATTATCACAAAAGAAGATTTACCGATTTTCTGTTTAAATGACAGAAAATTATCCTCCCCTTTTTATGGCACATGCCGCATGATGCGCGTGTGCCTTTTTTGAAAGGAGAATATATGAAAAAAAGAGTATTGGCGATATCCGCCATCGTAATATTAGCCGGACTGTATGTAGCATGCCTTGTGCTCGCACTTATACATAGTGATGCAGCTTTCAAGCTGTTACAGCTCACTCTTGTGATGACAGTGCTTGTTCCCGTGACAGCATATGTCGCGATGATGTTCTACAAATTAAGCCACAGGGATGACGAAAACTAATTGGGACAGGGGTCTGACACCGGCGTCCCAATTTGGGGACACCGGTGTC
>ERZ837910.1754-NODE-1754-length-28792-cov-11.631138_pt1 | contig 28792 bp, 18 predicted proteins | sample MGYA00519940_ERZ837910 | MGnify/ENA primary metagenome ERZ837910 (study PRJEB31850, sample SAMEA3708825) | human gut metagenome | biome: human gut; feature: human-associated habitat; material: faeces | place: China | collected 2014 ... | reverse complement strand
GTGGTGTCGTAGCACTCGACTACCGTGGCGAGAAAGGTATCGCTACCTCTATCGGTCATGCTCCGCAAGCCGCATTAGCCGATCCGGCTGCCGGCTCTATCCTTTCTGTATCCGAAGCATTGACCAACCTTGTTTGGGCTCCGATGGCGGAAGGCATGGACAGCATTTCTCTGTCTGCCAACTGGATGTGGCCTTGCCGCTCTCAAGAAGGTGAGGATGCCCGCCTTTACACAGCTGTTAAAGCATTGAGCGACTTCTGCTGTGCGCTGCAGATCAATGTTCCTACCGGAAAAGACTCTCTGTCTATGACACAGAAATATCCTAACGGTGAGAAAGTCATTTCTCCGGGAACAGTGATTGTTTCTGCAGGCGGCGAAGTTTCCGACGTGAAAAAAGTTGTATCTCCGGTATTGGTCAACAATGAAAAGACTACACTTTATCATATCGACTTCAGCTTCGACGAACTGAAACTGGGTGGTTCGGCTTTCGCCCAATCTCTGGGTAAGGTAGGCGATGATGTACCTTGCGTACAGGACGCTGAATATTTCCGCGATGCATTCCTTGCCGTACAGGAACTTGTCAACAAAGGACTGATCCTTGCAGGACACGATATATCTGCCGGTGGTTTGATTACCACATTGCTCGAAATGTGTTTCTCTAACGTAGAAGGCGGTATGGAAATCAGCCTTGACAATATGAAGGAACAGGATATCGTTAAGATTCTGTTTGCAGAAAATCCGGGTATCGTTATCCAGATCAGCGACAAGCATAAGAATGAAGTGAAGAAGATTCTGGAAGATGCAGGTATAGGTTTCGTGAAATTGGGTAAACCGACTGACGAACGTCACATTCTGGTATCCAAGAACGATGCCACCTACCAGTTCGGCATCGATTATATGCGTGATGTCTGGTATTCTTCCTCTTACCTGCTCGACCGCAAACAGTCTATGAACGGTTGCGCCAAGAAACGTTTCGAGAACTACAAGATGCAACCTGTAGAGTTCGCATTTATGCCGGAATTCAAAGGTAAGCTTTCTCAATATGGCATTACTCCGGACCGTCGTACTCCAAGCGGTATCCGTGCCGCCATCATCCGCGAAAAGGGTACAAATGGCGAACGTGAAATGGCTTATTCACTCTACTTGGCAGGCTTCGATGTGAAAGATGTTACAATGACCGACCTTATCAGTGGACGTGAAACACTGGAAGATGTAAACATGATTGTTTACTGCGGCGGTTTCTCCAACTCCGATGTGCTTGGTTCTGCCAAAGGATGGGCGGGTGCATTCTTGTTCAATCCTAAAGCAAAAGAAGCATTGGATAAATATTATGCACGTGAAGATACCTTATCATTGGGCGTTTGTAACGGTTGTCAGTTGATGATGGAGCTCAACCTTATCAATCCTGAACTGGAGAAAAAAGGCAAAATGTTGCACAACGATTCACATAAATTTGAGTCACGCTTCCTCGGCCTTACCATACCGACAAACCGCAGTGTAATGTTCGGTTCTCTAAGTGGTAGCAAACTAGGTATTTGGGTGGCCCATGGTGAAGGAAAGTTCTCTTTGCCATACGATGAGGATAAATATAATGTAGTAGCGAAGTATAGCTATGATGAATATCCGGCTAACCCGAACGGTTCCGACTATTCTGTCGCAGCATTGGCTAGTGCAGACGGCCGTCACCTGGCTATCATGCCTCACTTGGAACGTTCTATCTTCCCGTGGCAAAACGGTTGTTATCCTGCCGATCGCAAAAACAGCGATCAGGTAACTCCGTGGATAGAAGCATTTGTCAATGCCCGCAAGTGGATTGAGACAAAAATGAAATAAACAGTCCTTTAAGATTTTATTCCACAAAGAGAGTGTATCAGTTCTGATACACTCTCTTTTTTTCTCCTTCTGCTTCCCGCTCTAACTTAATTCCTGTTTTCTGCAACTTAATTCCCTGAAATAAGCAACATATACAAACAGCGATAGAATAACTGATCCGCCAGATATTTGAGATCCACGTTATCTTCATCCAAAATTTTGTTATATCGAAAATTCTTCCTAATTTTGTCAAACTTTCCCCCTCTATAATAAGATTCAATAACCCTTAAAAGTCCTATTCATATGAAAAAATGGATTTTTCTATTATTATTGTTTCCTCTAACCTGTATCGCTCAGACGTATCAATATCTTGGAGTGGAAGATGGGTTAAGCAATCGGCGAGTTTACTGCATTCAAAAAGACAAAATCGGTTATATGTGGTTCCTCACTCACGAAGGAATCGACCGTTATAACGGAAAAGAGTTCAAACAATATAAATTGATGGATGGCGACATAGAAGTGAATTCTCTGTTAAATCTCAACTGGCTATACATCGACCAAGAAGGAGTACTATGGGAAATCGGGAAAAAAGGAAAGATATTCCGATACGATGAGCTTCACGATACCTTCGAACTCGTCTATAAGCTACCGATAGAAAACTTTCGCGATTTGCCTGCTCCTATCAGCTTTGCATGGCTTGACGAAAACAAACAAATCTGGCTATGCAATGAAGAAACAATCTTCCTCTACAACACAGCTACTGGCCAGATCGGTCACATAAAGAATAAAATAAAAGAAGAAATCACAGATATCGAACAAATAGATAAATCTCATTTCTTTATTGGCACGGAAAGGGGTGTTCACTATGCCAAACTGGAAAACAACACTTTGGAACTTATCGACTGTGACAAATTGGAAAATCAAAAAGTTCAAGTCATCGATCTCTATTTTGATAGAAAAATCGGGAAACTATTTATCGGAACTTTCCAACGGGGAATTCTCGTTTACGACATGAGTATCAAATCCGTCACACAGCCGGAACACAATTTAAAAGATATCAGTATCACGCAATTCAAGCCTCTGAATGACAAAGAATTGCTAGTAGCCACAGACGGAGGAGGAGTTCATAAAATAAATACTGAAAACTACTTACTGGAGCCTTATATCATCACAGACTACAACAGTAATAATGGTATGAACGGCAACAGTATCAATGACATTTATGTAGACGATGAAGAACGTATCTGGCTGGCAAACTACCCTATTGGGATTACAATACGGAATAACCGTTACCCCAGCTACAAATGGATTAAGCATTCTATAGGCAACAAACAATCTTTAATCAACGACCAAGTAAATGCAGTCATTGAGGACAGAGATGGAGATTTGTGGTTCGCAACAAACAATGGTATCAGCTTCTTCAATTCAAAGACCGGCCAATGGAGTTCGGTCCTCAGTTCTTTTGAAAAACCGCAGGCAAACAAGAGTCACATCTTCCTTACCCTCTGCGAAGTATCTCCCGGCACAATCTGGGCAGGAGGATATTCCTCCGGAGTATACCAAATAGACAAGAAGTCTCTACAAATCAGCTATTTCATGCCACCGCTATATAGCGAAGGGGTCATGCGACCGGACAAATATATCCGTGATATCCGTATGGACTCACAAGGATATATCTGGTCAGGTGGATTCTACAACTTAAAACGTATCAACCTGAAAACGCAGAATGTACGGCTTTATCAAGGACTGAACTCCATTACCGCCATTACTGAGAAAGATGCCAATAGTATGTGGATAGGTAGTGCAACAGGACTATATCTTCTGGATAAAGAATCCGGAAAATTCGAGCATATCAAACTTCCGGTAGAATCTACCTATATCTATTCTTTATATCAAGCCAAGAACGGTTCGTTATATATTGGAACCAGTGGTTCGGGATTGTTAATCTACGACTTTGCCCAAAAGTTATTCACTCATTACTACTCGGAGAATTGCGCCCTGATATCCAATAATATCTATACCATATTATCAGATGCGGACAAAGAATTACTGATGGGTACAGAAAACGGACTAACAAGTTTTTATCCGCAACAGAAGAAGTTTTATAACTGGACTAAAGATATGGGGTTAATGACCACGCATTTCAATGCGCTGTCTGGTGTTTTACGTAAGAACAACCACTTTGTTTTTGGTAGTTCGGAAGGGGCTGTCGAATTTCATAAAGATATGAAATTGCCTAGAGATTACTCTTCCAAAATGATTTTCAGTGATTTCAAACTCTTTTATCAGACTATTTATCCGGGAGACAAGCACTCTCCGCTAAAAGAAAGTATCAATGATATCAAAACATTGGAACTAGGATATAATCAGAACATTTTCTCTGTACAAGTTTCTTCCATCAACTATGACTACCCTTCTAATATTCTATATTCCTGGAAGCTAGACGGTTTCTATGAAGAATGGAGCAAACCCGGAGTCGAAAGTACGATACGCTATACCAACCTCGCACCCGGAGAATATACCCTAAGGGTACGTGCAATTTCTAATGAAGACAAACGCGTCGTTATTGAAGAAAGAAGCATCGATATTATTATTGACCAGCCGTTTTGGTTAACATTCTGGGCAATGTTGTTTTATGCAGGTATCCTATTTCTCATAGCTTCCGTCTTATTGCGTATTATAATTTTAAGAAAACAACGTAAGGTCTCTGATGAAAAGATACATTTCTTTATCAATACAGCACATGATATCCGTACTCCATTGACACTGATCAAAGCACCTTTGGAAGAACTCCGTGAAAAAGAAGAACTGAGCAAAGAGGGAATTTCTAATATGAATACAGCTCTGCGTAACGTGAATGCGCTATTGCGCCTTACGACCAATCTTATCAATTTCGAAAGGGCAGATGTATATTCTTCCGAGCTGTACATTTCGGAACATGAGCTAAATACGTTTATGAACGAAATATATGGAGCATTCCAGCAATATGCCAATATTAAACATATTAACTTCACCTACGAGAGTAATTTCAGATACATGAACGTGTGGTTCGACAAGGAAAAGATGGAATCCATCCTCAAAAACGTCATTTCGAACGCATTGAAGTATACACCGGAAAATGGCAGTGTACAAATCTTTGTTTCAGAAGCTGCGGATTCGTGGAGCGTGGAAGTCAGCGATACGGGAATCGGAATTCCTGCCAATGAGCAAAAGAAACTGTTCAAACTGCATTTCCGTGGCAGTAACACGATCAACTCAAAAGTGACGGGCAGTGGTATCGGACTTATGCTAGTCTGGAAATTAGTCCGACTGCATAAAGGAAAGATAAATTTGTCAAGTATCGAAAATCAGGGATCAATCATCAAAATAACTTTCCCGAAAGACAGTAAACGTTACCGCAAAGCACACTTGGCAACGCCAAACAAACAGCGTCCGGAAACAAAAAGCAGCAACAACATCCCACTCCCGGCACCTGAAATTTACGAGAATACACAAAAGAAAGAAAAGAAAGAAAAGAAAGAAAAAAGCCAACGTATTCTGATTGTGGAAGATAATGATGAATTACGCAATTATCTGTCACAAACATTATCCGAAGACTACCTCATTCAAGTATGTTCCAACGGAAAAGAAGCATTGACCGTCATTCCCGAATATAAGCCGGATCTGGTTATCTCGGACATTATGATGCCGGAAATGCGAGGTGACGAGCTATGTCAGGCTATCAAAAGCAATATCGAAACCTCGCATATCCCCGTTATCTTATTGACCGCACTGAATAATGAGAAAGATATTCTTTCCGGACTGCGGATCGGGGCAGATGAATATGTGTTAAAGCCATTCAATATCGGCATATTGAAAGCAACCATCTCCAACTTGTTGGCTAATCGCGCACTTCTACGCAACAAATATGCCAGCCTGGATCCGGAAGATGAAGAGAATGATGATGAAGAAGAATACATCAACTACTCTCAGGACATCGACTGGCAGTTCATAGCAGATGTCAGAAAGAATATAAAAGACAACATTGACAACTCTGCGCTCACAGTAGATGTACTCGCCAGCCTGATGGGCATGAGCCGTACTAGTTTTTATAACAAGCTGAAAGCGCTTACCGACCAGTCACCGGGTGATTACATCCGGCTGATTCGCCTGAAACATGCCATAAAGTTACTAAAAGAAAATGTACATAATATAACTGAAATATCCGAAATGACAGGATTCAATGATGTCAAGTATTTCCGTGAAGTATTCAAGAAACACTATAATGTGAGTCCCAGCCAATATTTTAAGGAGAAAAAAGAAGACAACAAGGAAGGAGGAGAAAACGAAGAATGAACATATATCTCGAATCATTTGGAATCTTTTTTAAAATAGGCGCCTTCACCATCGGAGGAGGATACGCGATGGTGCCATTGATTGAAAATGAAATCGTAACCAAACGGAAATGGATTGCACAGGACGACTTTATCGACCTGCTGGCTATCTCTCAATCCGCTCCCGGCATTTTGGCAGTCAACATATCCATCTTTATAGGATACAAGTTACGTGGTATACGGGGAAGTATTGTCACGGCACTGGGAACGATTCTGCCATCTTTCATTATCATATTGGCCATTGCCCTGTTTTTCCACAACTTCAAAGATAATCCGATAGTGGAACGGATATTCAAAGGAATCCGTCCGGCAGTAGTGGCGCTTATCGCCGCACCTACGTTTACTATGGGGCGGTCTGCAAAAATCAATCGTTACAATCTGTGGATTCCGGTTGTATCGGCACTACTTATCTGGCTATTGGGCTTCTCGCCCATCTGGATTATCATAGCTGCAGGTGTAGGAGGCTTCCTTTGGGAAAAGGTTAGAGAAGTTGAGAGGTAAGAGTTGAGAGGTGAGAGTGAGGGGGCAGTACTATGTACTATTTATTATTTGTTCTAAATAAAAAGAGATGATATATATTCAGTTGTTTTATACGTTTTTCAAAATCGGACTCTTCGGCTTCGGAGGAGGATATGCAATGCTTTCCATGATTCAAGGGGAAGTCGTTACCCGTTATGGATGGGTAAGTTCGCAAGAATTCACAGATATTGTCGCGATCAGCCAAATGACACCGGGACCTATCGGAATTAACGCCGCTACTTATGTGGGATTCACTTCCACAGGCAGTATCTGGGGGTCTATCATTGCAACCTTCGCCGTAGTCCTTCCCTCCTTTATTTTAATGCTGACTATCAGCAAATTTTTTCTGAAATATCAGAAACACCCGGTAGTGGAATCAATCTTCAACGGACTACGACCAGCAGTCGTAGGACTGCTGGCCTCTGCCGCATTGGTATTAATGAATGTAGAGAACTTTGGCTCACCTACAAAAGATACCTATACATTTGTTATCAGTATCATCATCTTCCTGATTGCTTTTATCGGAACGAGAAAATACAAGGCCAATCCGATTCTGATGATTATCGCTTGCGGTATTGCAGGATTGCTGCTCTATTAAAGCTTTACCTTTTTACTTACGGACTTCGATTCATTATGTAGACGGTCCAAAGCCGTTACCACATAGCGATGTTTTGTTTTCCCCGTCTCGTATGGAAGTTTGTAGAAAGGATTACTGGTGATGGCTACAATATGAGAAGGATCGTCAAGGTTCACCTTCTCTTTTCCGCTGAAGCGGTAAACCACATACCGCACCGCTTTATCCATTTCCGTTTCCGCTTTCGGAGCAGTCCAGAAAAGGACATAGCCGTCTTCTGTCCACACTTTCTTCATTTTGCGTACTTTGCCCGGAGCCTTGTCGTCCATAAAATCGAAGACGGGAATCAAAGCAGGATATTTATGATACTCGCTCACTAAAGCATCACGGTATCGGCCTTGATTTTCAACAACGGCTGAAGCATACCATTGACAACTGCCACCAATCGTCTGATAAGCACGTTGCAAGACCATTTTTCGCGGGAGCTGATTGATGGAAGGATTCTTCGGATCAGCATGTTGGATCGTATTCGGTACCGACTGACCGATAAATAACGGACGGTTCTCCGAATGCGTAGCCCACCATTTCACTAAAGTCTCATAGTCGGCAGCCTTATGACCTATTTCCCAATAAATCTGTGGAATATTATAATCAATCCATCCTTCACGCGCCCAAAGCAACACATCGGCATACAGGTCATCATAATTCTGCAAACCATTGGTATCACTGCCCAACGGATCACTCTTCTGATTACGGTAAATGCCGAAAGGACTGATACCGAACTTTACCCACGGCTTTACGGCACGGATTGTCTCATGAAGCTTTTTAATCAGCACATTGACATTACTACGACGCCAATCGGCCTTATTCGTAAAACCACCGCCATAACGGGCAAAGCTCGCGTCATCCGGAAAGTCCATTCCTTTCACGGGATAAGGATAGAAATAATCGTCCATGTGGATAGCATCCACATCATAACGGGACACGATATCGGTCACGATTTTACAAATATAGTCCCGACTTTCAGGAAGTGCCGGATCGAAATACAGCTGATCGCCATACGTAACAAACCATTCAGGATGCTGATGATAAATATGTTCCGGCGCCAACTGATTTTTCAGCGAAGTCTTCACCCGGTAAGGATTGATCCAGGCATGAAACTCCATATTCCGTTTCCGGCACTCTTCAATCATAAATTGCATCGGGTCCCACATAGGAGAAGGTATCTGCCCCTGCGTCCCTGTCAGGAAACGGCTCCACGGTTCATGCTGCGAAGCATACAACGCATCCGCTTCGGGACGCACCTGGAAAATAATGGCATTGATACCTGCCCCTTGAAGAGAATTCAATTGATCAATCAACGTTTGTTTCAGCTTCCCGGTAGGGATACCTTTGAACTGCCCGTTGACAGCTTGTATCCACGCTCCACGAAATTCACGTTTGGGATATTTATTGCCGGATGGCACTTGTGCCCTCACTCCTACCACCAGAAGAAGAGCAAAAAGTAAAAGATAGTTTTTCAGCTTCATAATATTCTTAAATCGTAATAATGTGACGCAAAGATAATACAAACTCCCGATAAATTCGCTAACTTTGCCGACTACCATAAAAAAGGAGTATTTTATGTCAGAAAATAACTATATTTCGATCAAAGGTGCACGAGTCAACAACCTTAAAAACATCGATGTAGATATCCCCCGCAACAAACTTGTTGTAATCACCGGATTATCGGGTTCCGGTAAATCTTCCCTCGCTTTTGACACTCTCTATGCAGAGGGGCAACGCCGCTATGTGGAAAGCCTGAGCAGCTATGCCCGTCAGTTCTTGGGACGAATGAGCAAACCGGAATGCGACTTTATCAAAGGCATTCCACCCGCCATTGCCATCGAACAGAAAGTGAACAGCCGCAACCCACGCTCTACGGTAGGTACTTCGACCGAAATTTACGAATATCTTCGCTTGCTCTATTCACGCGTAGGAAAGACATTCAGTCCCATTAGCGGACAAGAGGTGAAGAAACATTCGACAGAAGATATCGTCAACTGTATGCTTACGTATCCAGAAGGGACGAGATACACCGTATTGACACCCATCCGTCTGCGTGAAGACCGTACCTTGCAACAACAATTGGAAATAGACCTGAAACAGGGGTTCAACCGTATCGAAGTGAACGGTGAGATGAAACGTATAGATGAATATACCCCTGTGGCAGGTGACGAAGTTTATCTGCTGGTAGACCGCATGACAGTAGGCAATAGTAAAGACTCCATCAGCCGACTGACAGACTCCGCCGAAACAGCAATGTACGAAGGCGACGGAACTTGTCTGCTACGTTTTTATCCGGCAGACGGAACTACGAAACTACATACTTTCAGTACTAAATTCGAAGCAGACGGCATCACTTTTGAAGAGCCGAACGACCAAATGTTCTCGTTCAACTCTCCTATCGGCGCTTGCCCCACCTGCGAAGGATTCGGAAAAGTCATCGGCATTGACGAGCATTTGGTCGTGCCTGATCGCTCTTTATCAGTTTATGAAGGAGCTATCGTATGCTGGCGCGGTGAGAAAATGGGCGAATGGAAAGAAGAACTGATTCATAATGCGGATAAGTTTGATTTTCCGATTTTCACACCTTATTATGAGTTGACGGACGAGCAACGCCGGATACTCTGGGAAGGTAACCAATACTTTCATGGCATTAATGATTTCTTCAAAATGCTGGAAGAAAACCAGTACAAAATACAATATCGGGTAATGCTTGCACGTTATCGTGGCAAGACGCTCTGTCCGCAATGTCACGGCACACGTCTGAAGCCCGAAGCCGGTTATGTACGGGTAGGCGGAAAGAACATTTCCGAATTGGTGGATTTGCCCATCACTGAACTCAAGCAATTCTTTGATAACTTAAAGCTTAGTGAGCACGACAGCAATGTGGCACGACGAATCCTTGTCGAAATCAACAGCCGCATCCGTTTTCTTATTGACGTAGGGTTGGGATATCTTACCTTGAATCGTCTCAGCAACTCTTTATCGGGAGGAGAAAGCCAGCGCATCAACCTGGCAACTTCATTGGGCAGCAGTCTGGTAGGCAGCCTTTATATCCTCGACGAGCCAAGTATAGGATTACACAGTCGTGACACCGACCGTTTGATTTATGTACTGCGCCAGCTCCAACAGTTAGGCAACACGGTAGTGGTCGTCGAACATGATGAAGAAATCATCCGTGCCGCAGACTACATTATCGACATCGGTCCTAATGCCGGGCGTTTGGGGGGCGAAGTCGTTTATCAAGGGGATATGAAAGACCTAAAGAAAGGAAGCAACAGCCACACGGTACGCTACCTTTTGGGAGAAGAAGAAATCCCAGTCCCTGCACATCGCCGTCCGTGGAATAACTACATCGAATTGAAAGGAGCACGCGAGAATAACCTGAAAGGGGTAAACGTACGTTTCCCGCTCAATGTGATGACGGTAGTCACCGGAGTTTCCGGTTCCGGTAAGAGTACGCTTGTCCGGGATATTTTCTATCGGGCACTGAAACGTGAATTAGACGAATGTAGTGACCGTCCGGGAGAGTTCTCATCTATCGGGGGCAGTTTGCGCGACCTGCGGAATGTAGAATTTGTAGATCAGAATCCGATCGGCAAATCCTCCCGTTCCAACCCCGTGACTTATATCAAGGCTTACGATGAAATCCGCAAGCTCTGGGCCGAGCAGCCGCTAGCCAAACAAATGGGCTACACAGCCGGATTCTTCAGTTTCAATAGTGAGGGTGGCCGTTGCGAAGAGTGCAAGGGGGATGGAACCATCACTGTGGAAATGCAATTTATGGCAGACTTAGTGTTGGAATGCGAATCCTGTCACGGAAAACGTTTCAAGTCCGACACGCTGGAAGTGAAGTTCCATGATAAAAGTATCTATGATGTATTGGAGATGACCGTAAACCAAGCCATTGAGTTTTTCAACGAACACGGACAGAAGAAAATAGTAAAGAAGTTGCTTCCATTACAGGATGTCGGATTGGGATATATCAAATTGGGACAGTCCTCATCCACTCTTTCCGGCGGTGAGAACCAACGCGTGAAACTGGCTTTCTATCTGAGCCAGGAAAAAGCGGACCCTACCCTGTTTATCTTTGACGAACCGACCACAGGCCTACATTTCCATGATATCCGGAAACTATTGGACGCCTTTGACGCACTGATTCGTCGCGGACATAGTATCGTAATCATCGAGCATAACATGGATGTCATCAAATGTGCTGATTATGTAATTGATCTCGGCCCTGAGGGCGGTGATAAGGGAGGAAATATCGTAGCAGTAGGGACTCCCGAAGAGGTAGCCGCTTGTGGAGCCAGCTATACGGGACAGTTCTTGAAAGAAAAGCTCAGTTAACGAATTCGGTCTCCTCTACAATAAATTAAAAGAAAGATTTGCTGTCACCTGTCACAGATTATCACTTAATAATCTGATTATTAAATGATAATGACGTGACGGCAGCAAGTGACAACACTGTGACGGCAATCATACCGTCACGCAGAGATACAATACCCACAATGCTTTACAGTTTCCAACAGCGGGAACTAGTGTTTCACCCGTTGGAACTTTAGTTTCAACGGCTTGAAACTTTAGTTTCCCTTGCTTGAAACCAGAGTTTCTTCGGCTTGAAACTAAAGTTTCTACTGCCTGAAACTAATTGTATTCTAGTTTGAAACCAATAGTAGACAACCTGTGCAAAATGCTAACCTGATGGAAGTCAACATTTCATGTCTTAACTATTAATACTTTGCATCTTGAGTATTAATATCCTACATCCTGACTGTTAACACTCTACATCTTGAGTATTAATACTCTATATCTTGACTGCTGACACTCTATATACAGATAATTGCAAGCAGAAACAACATAGATAACCTGAGAGCAACGACTTACCATCAGGGTGCTGCAACATTTGCTGTCATAGCCACAACGCCGATGGATAAATAGATACAGAGATTTATGAGAGTATGACAGTAAAAGTGCACAAAACTAATATATAGAAAATTTTAATATATTCTTCTTTGTCAGATTTTCATTTTATTAAAACGTTATTACAAATAGTATGGAATAATATCCGTCCCGATTTCCAATTTAATATTATGCTTTTGCAATTCCCCCTATTATTTCTTTGAACTCAGAATGATCAATGCCCCTAATCCATATATATCAGCACGATAGTTTTTCATGGAAATGTTACCCAATCGTATATTCATCCTAAACTTCTCTTCAAATCTCCTTTTATCCTCAAAGTTTTTGTACTTTCTACCTTAAGTTGGGTATTGAGAGCCTTCTCTCCTGCCTTTCGCATCTTAATCGTATCTCCTATTTCACGATATAAACAAAACAATTTATAATTTGGCAGTATACGGTTGGGCACCATATTGCTAGCCATAACATAACAAGAGACAGCTTTTTCTATTTGATTTAACGCTTTGTAAGTGTCTCCCAAATCACAATATAATTCCGAATTAGGAATAACAGCGACAGCCTCTTCCAAAAATGTTTTTCTTTTGGGAAGTGGAAAATTTTGATAACAATATTGAGCATATATATCGAATAATTGCGAGTCCGATTGCAAATCCAAACGATGTTGTTCAATGTACAATACCGCTTCTTCCACATCTTGCCGAGATGATGAATAAAGCTGTTCTACCTTATGCTTTAACAAATAATGATTGTATCCATTCTGCATAATAAATGACAAACAAACAAGACCTACCAGCCACTCTATAAACTTAAACCCATATCCTACCCGCACACACATACTTTTCCGACATTGCATTCCTCCCAATAAAATAGGAAGTAGCAACCATAACAATGGCACATGAAATGGATACGAGAACATAGAGAATGTGAACCATGAGACAAATGCCCCCAAATAAATCCTATTGTTTCCTCGATACGGTACATATTTGAATACACAAACTATAATCCCTATAACCAACGCCAGACCGACTAATCCTAGTTCCACTCCTATACGTAAAAATTCATTATAAGGATAAGCTATGTTATCAGCTAGCCTCACGTACCGAGAGGACGGATGCATATCAAAATAACGGGCTTGATAATGCATATATTGTTTTTCAAAGGCTCCAACCCCATGCCCAAGAAAGGGAGCGTCGGCTATCATTTCCGCTGAGACACGCCATATCAATAAACGTCCGTCCGCCGAATCTTTCTTATAATAATAAACAAAGATTAGAAACAAGGTAGCAAAAATTAATACACTTACCTTTTGGAAATTACTAAAAAAATTCCTCTCTTTCTTTATTTTCTCAAGAGAAAAACTACCTATTCCCAATAATGCAGCTAACCAACCGGCACGAGAATCGGTTTGTACAATGATTATCAATAGTAATATGAAGATTGGGAGCAGAGAATATTTAACCCACAAATGTTTCCGATATCCCAGATAAAGTCCAAAGGTGACAATTGTCGTAACAGCCAAGAAGCCTCCTAATGGTCCCGGATTGGCGAACGTCCCTGTCATATTAAATATGGAATAAGTATTATCTATCCAATACATCCTTTGGCAAAAAGCGACAATCGCTTCAGTCATTCCCAATAGAGCAATTCCCCATAAACACCATTGCTTGTTTGGAATTCTTCTTATCACAAAATAACATAACAGAAAAATGCACCATTCGGCAACGGCAAAAGAATCAAGTTCGTTTTGCAGCACTAAATAGCTTCCCGCCATTGTAGTATAGCCCAATAGCAGGAAGTCTATTATATTTAGAAAATATTTATTCATCAACTTTAGTCATTATGACATCAGTTGGGACAGAAAAGCCGATAGGTTTTACTTCTACCCAATCTTCAAGTCCTTCTGTCGCATTCCATATACCTTTTTTTTCATTTAAAGTCCAATGCAATTTGTTAGGTGCAATGAATTCAAAACTACCCGCAATGATTCCATTCCCGTCAAAATGTCTCATACGTTGATCATAAAAAGTAAATCCATTAGATTTGCGATCAGGGAAATAAGCACCACGAATATAAATATGTTGCTCAGAGCCCTTTCCTATTTCATCCCCTATAATCCATTGCTCATGAATATTGTCTATATAATTTTCTATAATTTTACCTCTAACAGACAAAGAGTATCCACCAAATAAATATCTAAAATCCAATACTTTCCTCTGCTTTTTCTTATTGTAGGTTTCCCCTTCTATCAACTTAACAATGAATACCGTATCCCCTTTTTCATATTTCCATGTCCCAATATAATTTTCAATTGTAGATTGCGCATAAGCAACACAACTACACACAACTACTAATAAAATTAATAATATACGTTTCATAATAACACTATTTTTATTTATTACAATCTAAATACTCTAACTGACCACTGCTATTTACAGTTCTAGGTTTCCACCCTTCCCATTTCTGATCAATTTCACTGTACTTATTGAAAATAAGTTGCAAACCAGCCTTCTCTTTGTGTAAGAAAGTTATATATTTAGCAATTTTATCTTCGACTCCACTAGCAATATGAGAAGCTATCGAATTATTAAAGTTATCCATTATCGTTATTTTATCATTTTGCAATCTCTCCACGAAAATTCGAAAAGCTTCTTCTGAAACTATAACCAAACTAGTACATCCAAAATCAGAAATAACACCATAGGTAAAATTACCAGCATCTATATATCCTTTATTATATTGCTTTGTCAAAGTTACCAAATCAGTAAATGAAGGAATTGGACCTCCTCCCGGATGCGAATGATACCATTCCTTAATACTATTAGGTTTCATTACACTCCAATCGTATTTAAGACTGCCCTGTGTCCGTTTAATAGGATCATGAATTAATTTACCATCATTTACCCAGCCGTTTTCCTTTGATTGAGGTTGATAATAGACTCCAGCAAAAATCTTTTTAACTCTAGATTTTAAGCTATCATTTGCATTCATCTCATCCGCTTTTTGGCAAGGATCTACATTTTTAACTTCATCTATACCAAAGTTTCCAGAACTATCCGACGAATTATCCCCTCCCTCCGATACTCCTCCATATGAATCAGGATAAGGATCAGGATCAACAGGACATGGAGGAGTCCAGTTATCAGGGGTAATAACAACCTCAGGAAATTCACCACCATTAATCACTGGCTCAGGAGTAATAACAACTTCAGGAAACTCCCCACCATCAATATCCCAGTTCCAATCATCTCCTCCCGCTGCTGCATCTTCTCCGCTTCTAGTAAAAATATTCTTTTTTCTCCCAAAAGAAATTCCAGCAAGTTGAGAACTAGCTATCCGACATTTCCTTTCCAATTCTGCCTTTGTAGATGCATTTAATAAAAAGACTCCATTTATTTTTATGCCATCTTTATATGTATTAACACGGGCTATTGTATTAGAATTAACCATAGAGTAAATCACAACCCCTGTAAATTTTCCTTTATCTGCACAATTAAGAAAATCCATACATACCCTATTACTATATACAGTATCATACCCTTTAGCAGGAATAAGCGTTAATATATACTGTCCAATATTATTCTCTTTTACATTTTTCACAACAACTAACTTCTGATACACATTTGTAAACTTTGCAATTCCTCTATCATTATTATATTCAACATATATAGCTTTATATCTAAATGATGATATAATAGGAATATCATAGCACTCTAAATTATTTTTAGCAGAGGGCATAGCATTTTCCCATTGAGGAGAAAAGTCCCCTGGTTGAATAGATTTATAAACTTCATCTTCTCCCGAACGAGTTTCTATATTCGCTTCCACAAATTTTTCAAAAAAGGCTTTAGCTTCTTGCAAACTAAAATTTCTATTTTCGGTCTGCCGATCCATCTTTATTAATTCATCATCCATACAACTCCAAATAAAAAAGAGTATAACAGAAATGAATAAACAACTGTTATAAATATAGATATTTTTTCTCATAATCAAATATTTTTTCTATTTTTCTTTTCCATTCTCTGTTTGAAATCATGCATCCGTTTTCCTTTCCATTTCTTATATAAACTATTCTTAAATAATGGACGGACTTTTTCACAGAACTCATCATCTGCTTTTTTCAATTTTTCAGTTTTCTCGGAGTCAGACAATTTCTTTTGATTATTTATTTTATACTCCTCAATAGCATATACATTATACGCATTCTTAAATTGATTTACCTGCGACTTACTCAATCCATACCGTTTAGCCAATACATAATCCAAATAGGAATTGTTAATTGTTTTCCATTTTTCAACCACTTGAATAGGTACAGCATTCTGTATCGCACTCAATTTACTATCTTCAATTTTTTGCAACTTTTCATTTCTGTTTTCAGGCCGTTCCTCCCATATTTTTTTACGTTTTTGTGAACAGGCCGTTTCTATTTCCGCTATTCGATAACCTTCATTATAGGTAGCTCCATACTTATCCATGTGATCAAGCGCCTTAAAAGCCATTTCTTTGTAAGCGATATACCAATTTCCATTCTCTTCTCCTAGTATCTGTCGGATCTGGGCATTCAGATTGGAAAGCATTTTTTCTGAATCCTCTAGCTTCTTCGCTTCATCTCCAGATTCGGTCAGCATACTATCACGTCTTTTCTCCCACTCACTTTCCAACTTATGCAAAGCCCGCATTTTAGCAAGGGGAATAAGTTTTGTTTCACTCAAAACATGATAACGTTCCAACTCTTGTGTGCAGGAGCTCCACGTTTTATACCGGCCTTTACTGAAGACCTGACTGACCATCGCTCCATACTTTTTATAGAGTTTCTTTTGTTCTTCCTTAAATTTAGCCGAACTTATCCGATTGTTTTTTAATTGTTCGTTCTCGCGTTCTAATGACGGAAGAATCTGTTGTTCATACTTATCGGCTTTCAAACGATGAATTTTATACGTTTTCATCATGTATTCCTTGCGCTTGCCGAAATCTACGCTCGAAATACTCTGCGAATAAACGATACTACCTCCTAATAGAAGCAGAAACAGAGAAAAAATAATTTTCATAAGTATTTTGTTATTAAAGTAAAAATAATGACTACCACCATATTTGCCGACCATTTTCATAGGTAAACGGACGTTCTTCCCTCCCTTTTGTTAGGTCACGAAGCCACAGTAAAGCTCCCTTAGGCACATTTTCATAAATAATAGCATCGTCAATCGGAACTCTTTTTCCTAAACTTACCCAGCAATCATTCCAATAAAACAATTCATAACAATCTGTAGGAACAACAGAATTGTCGTCATTGCGGGGAGCAAAGCCTATCATTGAGATAATAGTACGCTTTCCCAAATCCGCTCCTATCCACAAATCAACACCGCCGTCCACCTGATAATAAGTAAGAGGGTTATTATCAAAAGCAGCATTCATCGTACTGTCCGCCAAGATTGCCTCGCAAGCGATCGGTTGAAAGCATAAAGGCATCCCATGCAAATCAAACAAAGAAAACTCCGCAATACTAAACACTCTTTTATATTTTCTATAACGTACATAACGGTATTTCTTATGAGATGGTATATTCACCCTTTGCATACGACTCTCAGGAGTATCAGTTATTCTATAAATTTCCTCCGCATCTGAAAAATCCGCTTGATTGGCACCTTCAAATAGCCCGCCAATCATCATACGGGCAAATTTTATAATTCTTTTATTCAACGGATATTTACGCGTAAGCCGGATAGTCTCTCGATGAAGGGTATCCGGATACACCTGACGGATACTGTCATTGGAAACAATAATGGGCATTGAAATCGGAACGACCTCATCATTATTGAAATCTGAAGGCATATATAGGATTCCATTTCCTAAATCCAATGCCTCTTCTGATTCTTCCACTCCATCCCGAGTGCCAGTTCCCATATCCTTAAAATTCCCATCCACAGAGAATGCTATCGGAATCCAACCTTTAGGAGAAAACACCGATAAATAGACAGAAGCATCCTGTCCGGAATCAACAGCTACATCTCGTGATCCTATCTTATGTATACCCGTCACGTCCTGAATATCATGACAAGCAAATAGTTCCGGACATTCCGAAGAGAAGTCTTCATGCGATTCTTTAGAGTTTATTGTATAAACTTTCCGATAAACCTTAGGAATTTTCCGTATAGGCAAAACATTTGCTCCATTCTTTTCATCATTCTGAAAAGTTATGACGCTGTCATTTGGTAATATCATTGATATAAAAGAATGACCGTTGTTACTACTACCCCAATATGGTATCAACTCAAATGCGGCAGGAATACCCGCTGAACGCAAAGCCATCACGACAAGCGCACTTCTATCGTCGCACTTGCCATAGCCTGTCCGCATAAGATCTGTGTATGATTTTAAAGAATCTTTGTAAAACTCCGGAGCTAATTCCAGTTTGACTTGCGCATTTATTTTTTGTGCAGCCTCTATAATATTGTCGCTATCTCCACTGCCAAACCGTTTAGTACAATCCCATTTCCAATAATATTCCAAAGGTTCATTAGCAACACGATAAGGAAGAATGTATTCGCAAAATTGTTCAAAAGTATAATTCTTTAAATAAGGGCATTCCGCTTTCAACTGAAAAGAGTATTCCAACGACTGTATGAGTGAATCCGCTTTTACTATATCTATATCATAAATTCGTCTTTGATCACTACCACCAAGAGCATATTTATTCGGCATATTACGAACTAAAAAGCAGGCCGCTTCATATTTTTCTTTATTACTATCCTTTTGATAGTATTCAAGAAAACGGATAAGCTCTTCACGATTGGTCACGGATTGTTCTGCTATCTTCCAAGCAGATTGCTCCAAATTAGAGGTACAACTAATTATAAGAAGCAACAAAGGTATAAATAAAAAAAGTCTCATAGTATTATTTTATATAGTCTGTTTGCTGTTGGCAAAAGTCGTAAAAACAAAGGATAAACCGTGTATAATAAAGTCCTGAAACATTACAAAATAATACATTTCACCGATTTCTGAAACAGTACCCTGCACAAACCAAGAAATCCCTCTTAGCAAGCAAACGCTTGACTAAGAGGGATTTCTTGGTTTGTGCAATTCTTAACTTCTTTAAAAGTAGAATCCGAATCCTACCTTAATGCCGAAACGTGAGTTGTCGGAGTCATCAAAACGCCATTTGTAATAAACGGCAGGTTCGATAGTCACTGTCCGGGAAAGGAAATAAGCATATCCGGCTTCAATACCTACCCCCCAATCGTTATTATGCTCACCACCTTTCAGACGGATACGTTCCCAGTCAAGACCACCACCGATATAAATGCCTGTAGTATTGAAATAACAACGAACTCCGGTACCAAGAGTATACGTATCTTTAGGCTGCGACCAGTCTGCCCCCGCATTGACCATCAGCGCGAAACCATCCGCCAAGAATGTACCGACCTGTGCTCCCAAGCCAAACTTCGCATCGTCATTCTTGCTATACGAAAAGTCCAATCCTGTGACGGAAGGATTAAGAATCATAGTACCTTTTTCAAATTGAGCCTGTGCAGTGAACGAGACTGCCAATAGGCAAAAAGCTAAAGCTAATTTCTTCATAAACTTACTTTTTAAAGTGAATAGATTGTTCGTCTTTTTTGCGGCGTTCACGCATTTGCTCCTTTTTACGAAGCACCAGCCAAAGGAGAAAGACAATGACATAAGAACCTGCCACTGTCAGGATTTTCTCAGTCTGGCTGACTTCCGTATTACGTGGCAACAAATAAGCCGCAGTTACTGATACATAAATAAGGAATGCTAACGCAACTCCTGTTGATCTCTTTATTTTCTTCATTCTGATAATTTTCTTGTTTTCTGTTTACCCAGCCAAGCATAGAACCATACAGCCGCAATCACTACACACGCTATGCCGACGCTGTAAGAAACCACAGGTGAAAGTCCTAACCCTTCGGGAGCAATACATATATAAGTAGAGCATACACTTGTCATAAACAGCGCCGGTATCAAAGTGATGATGTAAGGTTTCTTGGACACAGCCAGAAATACCGTTATAGCCCACAAAGTGAACACAGCCAATGTCTGGTTAGCCCAAGCAAAATAACGCCATATCATATTAAACCCGTTGGCATCACGCAAACTGTACAGGAGCAGACCGATAGCTACCACAAACATCGGGATACAAATGTATAAACGGCGACGCATACTTTTTTGTTCCATTCCCAAGAAATCCGCCACAATCAGACGTGCCGAACGGAAAGCCGTATCTCCCGACGTAATCGGAGCTGCAATCACTCCCAGAATGGCAAGTATCCCTCCGATTGCTCCCAGCCACTCCTTCGTGATGGCGTCTACAATAACGGAAGCATTACTTTCTTCCATCCCATTCTTATGGAAAAAGTAAGTAGCCGCAGCAGCCCAGATAAGAGCAACGATACCTTCAGTAATCATCGCACCATAGAACACCGGACGACCGTGACGTTCCGAAGTCATACAACGCGCCATCAAAGGACTTTGAGTAGCATGAAAACCGGAAATCGCACCACAAGCAATACTCACAAACATAATCGGGAAAATAGGGAGTTTGCTTGCTTCGGGATTTGTATTTTGCAAACCATCCCACAACTCCGGCAAAACGGGATGATTGACATAAAGCATTACTAAAATTCCTACCGCCATAAACAGCAGTGCGACTGCGAACAGAGGATAAATTTTACCGATAATCTTATCTACCGGAAGCAAAGTCGCCAGAATATAGTAAGCAAACACAACGACAATCCAAAACGTAGTATCCAAATGTTCCGGTGTAAGTTTCGCCAGCAGTCCGGCAGGACCGGCCACAAAAACCGCACCGACCAGAATCATCAAAATAACGGTGAATCCTCTCATTACCTGCTTCGTAGTAATCCCTAAATAACGGCCTATGATTTCGGGCAAACTTTCACCACCATTGCGCAAAGAAAGCATTCCGGCAAAATAATCATGGACAGCACCCGCAAAAATACTCCCCAGCACAATCCACAAATAAGAAGAAGTTCCGAACTTCGCTCCCATGATTGCACCGAAAATTGGACCTAGTCCTGCAATATTAAGAAATTGAATCATGAAAATCTTCCAAGTGGGCAATGGAATATAGTCCACTCCATCAGCCTTAGTAAGTGCCGGTGTTTTACGGTCATCGGGACCAAAGACGCGTTCCATGAGGCGTCCGTACGTAAAATAGCCTACTATCAACGCAAGCAGGCATAGAGTAAATGTAATCATAGTGTGTCGTTTTTTAACTTGGCAAATGTAACATAATCTCATGAAACAGCCCAACAATACCGACACTTTTACTAACTTTGCAGAGATTTAAAACAAAAAACAAAGGATATGCGCCTATTTATTTTCATTCTTTCACTTTTGTTTCCTTTCCTCCCGACAAGTGCGCAGCCCAAGCACGAAGTTCGTGCAGCATGGGTAACGGCTGTATACGGTTTGGACTGGCCTCGCACACGTGCAACGACTCCGCAGACAATCCGCAAACAGAAAGAAGAATTGACAGATATCCTTGATAAATTGAAAGCGGCTAATTTCAATACTGTTTTATTCCAAACCCGTACACGAGGAGACGTACTATATACCTCAGCAATCGAACCGTTCAATTCAATCCTGACCGGAAAGACAGGAGGAAATCCCGGCTATGATCCACTGGCTTTCGCCATTGAGGAATGTCATAAGCGGGGAATGGAATGTCATGCGTGGATGGTAACCGTTCCGCTGGGAAACAAGAAACATGTTGCTTCGCTCGGAAGTAAGTCCGTCACCAAGCGGATGAAAGAAATCTGCGTCCCTTACAAAAGTGAATATTTCCTCAATCCGGGACATCCGGCAACGAAAGAGTATTTGATGAAACTGGTACGCGAAGTCGTAAGCGGTTATGATGTGGACGGCGTACATTTCGACTATTTACGTTATCCAGAGAATGCACCTTTTTTCCCGGATAAATATGATTTCCGCAAATATGGCAAAGGACGTACGCTCGACCAATGGCGCCGGGATAATATTTCCGAGATTGTACGTTATATATATAAAGGTGTAAAAGCAATAAAACCTTGGGTAAAAGTAAGTACCAGCCCCGTAGGCAAATATCGGGATACTTCTCGTTATCCTTCGCGTGGTTGGAATGCTTTCTTTACCGTTTACCAAGATCCGCAAGGATGGATGGGAGAAGGTATTATGGATCAGATTTATCCGATGATGTATTTCCAGGGAAATAATTTTTATCCTTTTGCCCTCGATTGGCAGGAACAAAGTAACGGACGGCAGGTGATTCCGGGCTTGGGCATTTACTTCCTCCATCCCGATGAAGGGAAATGGACGCGTGACGAGATAGACCGCCAGATAAACTTCATCCGCAATCATAAGATGGCAGGCGAGGGACATTACCGGGTGAAATATCTTATGGAGAATACACAGGGTATCTATGATGAGTTGGTCGAAAACTTTTATGCCTATCCTGCTTTACAGCTTCCCATGCCTTGGCTAGATAATGTTCCGCCTACGGCCCCGTCCGAATTGACAGTAACCGATATTGACAATGGCTATACGGAATTAAAGTGGCAGGCTGCCACTGACAATGATGCACGCAATAAGCCAATGTATGTCATTTATGCATCGAATGATTTTCCGGTAGACATTAATCGGCCGGGAAACATTGTTGCACAAGGTATCCGGGAGACAAGTTATATCTACGTTCCTATCCTACCCTGGAATGCAAAGAAACATTTTGCTGTTACGGCCATTGACCGTTACGGAAATGAAAGTGAAGCGGTGCAAAAGTAAAAAACTTTGTATAAGAAACGGAATAACGACTACCGTTTCATATTACACAATGTACACTTTCTGATACAAGAATCCACGCCCGATACTTACTTTTTTTATAAACCGGAACTAATGGCAAATAACCTGAGCAGATTCTTCCCTGCTCCATTTCCAATGGATAAGTCTCTGCCATTGCTGTGTGTGCGTTCCATGCTGCTCCATCCGAAGGGGCATAGTCTATCTGAAAAATTCCTGTTGAGGAAGGGCATATATAACGGTCATACAAGTGACGCGCTACTACTCCCATATTCATCCGTAAGTTTATTTCCACACAAGGATGAATACGGTAAGCCGGAGATTCCGGGAAGCGGCAGATCATCATATCGACTCCCAAATAGCCATTGTAAACACTTCCGAAGTGAAGAGATAATTCCCGTTCAAGACGATTACGCAATTTATCAAGCTCCCCGACGGGGACATATTCCGAAAGATTCTGTTCAATCGCAGCATTTGAAATCAACCGATTACCCTCATACGCTCCACTCCCACCCGTGCGAAATTGAGAGTATCCGATGAAATTGAACCGTCCGTCACCTGAAGAATGAAATTCCATAGCAAAATCTTCTACCTTATTATATATAGGTTCACCGATTACGCCACCCTGCTGACTTCCGATACGCAAACACCAACCGGAAATTGAAGGCGTATAAATGCCTTTACACCAGTTCAATCCCTTACCGCTACCCGAAAGAGGTGCTTTCAGCAGACAGGTATCATGCGATTCAACAAATGATTTCCATTCTTCGGGAAGTGTCAGGTAGAAGGATTCACCGCAAAAATAATTGTCCAATTGCAGATGAGGTAACAACTCTACTGCACAGGAACGGTGTGAACAAGAACGCAATTTATTTAATTGTTCAATAGAGGGTAATGCGTGCTTTTCTATTCCTAAGTCCAAGAGACGTTTTCTTACGGCGATATCCCATCCCCAAGGACGGATATCCAGGTTTCGTTCGGAAGCAAGTTCCGGTTCTGTCATCAGATGTACCGAAAGTCCCAACAGTTGCCGCATCCTTTTCATATAGTCAAGATTATAAGCGGAAGGGGCCAATACCGCACTCCCCTCTTCAGCATACCACACCGGCAGCAAGGCCAGCTCGGCCGCCATCTGCCGGGCGGAGGCCGGTGGCATATAATTGATTTCACCGCTAGCCAACGCCAAGTCATGTTCCGGGTTGAATAGATAAAGAGTCTTTTTAGCCATCTCAAACGAATTCAAAACTTTATTCTGCAAATATATACAGGAAATAGTCAGCAATACCTAATAATAAGAAGAAAGTTAGAGTTAAAAGCACAATTTTGCCATCTCTACTTTGCAAATCTTAAAAAAAGCACTATATTTGCCACCCGTAAAACTAAGAACAGAAATGGAAGCATTCTATCGCACACACGCCTACCTTGTTGAGCACACCAATGCCCCCGTTCGCCGTGACCTTATGGATGAGATTGATTGGAGCGACCGCTTGATTGGTATCAAAGGGACACGTGGCGTAGGAAAAACCACTTTCCTGCTCCAATACGCAAAAGAGAAATTCGGGACCGACCGCTCTTGTCTGTTCATCAACATGAACAACTTCTACTTCTCGGGACACAGCATTGTGGACTTTGCCAACGAATTTCAAAAACGCGGTGGAAAAGTACTACTCATCGACCAAGTGTTCAAGCACCCGGAATGGAGCAAGGAGTTACGTATGTGTTACGACCGCTTTCCAAATCTGAAGATAGTCTTTACCGGTTCGTCCGTGATGCGGCTGAAGGAAGAAAACCTTGAATTGCGCGATATTGCAAAAAGCTATAACCTGCGCGGATTTTCTTTCCGCGAATTCTTGAACTTGCAGACCGGTATGAAGTTTCGGGCTTACAGTCTCGAAGAGATCCTAAGTACGCATGAACAGATTGCCAAAGGAGTGCTTTCCAAGGTACGTCCGTTGGATTATTTTCAGGATTACCTACATCACGGATTCTATCCGTTCTTCCTCGAAAAGCGCAACTTTTCGGAGAATCTGCTAAAGACAATGAACATGATGGTGGAAGTGGATATCCTACTTCTCAAACAAATAGAACTGAAATATCTTTCAAAGATAAAAAAATTACTATATTTGCTCGCTGTCGACGGACCGAAGGCTCCAAATGTCAGTCAGTTGGCAAGCGACATACAAACATCCCGCGCTACGGTGATGAATTACATCAAGTATCTGGCGGACGCACGACTCATTAATCTGGTTTATCCGAAAGGGGAAGAGTTTCCGAAAAAACCTTCGAAGATAATGATGCACAACTCCAACCTGATGTATTCCATCTACCCGGTGAAAGTAGAAGAACAGGATGTATTGGACACTTTCTTTGCAAACTCTTTATGGAAGGATCATAAGATACACAAAGGAGATAAGAATTTCTCTTTTATCGTAGACGAGGTGATGCCGTTCAAGATTTGCCTGGAAGGTGCAAAGATTAAGAATAACCCGAATGTGACGTATGCGTTGCATAAGGCAGAAATAGGTCGGGGCAATCAGATACCTCTCTGGATGTTCGGCTTTTTATATTAAAAGATTTATTTACTTAAATATTTAATTTAGTTATGACTAAACAGAAGAAATTCATCACTTGTGATGGTAACCAGGCTGCAGCACATATCTCGTATATGTTCTCTGAAGTAGCTGCTATCTACCCCATCACTCCTTCTTCGACTATGGCTGAGTACGTAGACGAATGGGCTGCCGCAGGACGTAAGAACATCTTCGGCGAAACAGTATTGGTACAGGAAATGCAATCTGAAGGCGGTGCTGCCGGTGCAGTTCACGGTTCTCTTCAGGCTGGTGCGTTAACTACTACTTACACTGCTTCTCAGGGTCTTCTCCTGATGATCCCTAATATGTACAAAATTGCCGGTGAGTTCTTGCCTTGCGTATTCCATGTATCTGCTCGTACATTGGCTTCTCACGCATTGTGTATCTTCGGTGACCACCAAGACGTAATGTCAGCTCGTCAGACTGGCTTCGCTATGTTGGCTGAAGGTTCCGTACAGGAAGTTATGGATTTGGCCGGTGTTGCTCACTTGGCTACTATCAAATCACGCGTTCCGTTCATGAACTTCTTCGACGGTTTCCGTACTTCTCACGAAATCCAGAAGATCGAAATGTTGGAAAATGAGGACTTGGCTCCGCTGATCGACCAGGAAGCTTTGGCTGAATTCCGTGCCCGTGCACTGAATCCGATGAAGCCGGTTGCCCGTGGTATGGCTGAAAACCCCGACCACTTCTTCCAACATCGTGAATCATGCAACAACTACTATGAAGCAGTTCCCGCTATCGTAGAAGAATACATGAATGAAATTTCTAAGATTACAGGTCGCAAATACGGTTTGTTTGATTACTACGGAGCAGAAGATGCAGAACGCGTAATTATCGCTATGGGTTCTGTAACGGAAGCTGCACGCGAAGCTATCGACTACTTGGTAGCAAACGGTGAAAAAGTGGGTATGGTTGCCGTACACTTGTATCGTCCGTTCTCTGCTAAACACTTCCTGGCTGCTGTACCTAAGACTGCTAAGACTATTGCAGTTCTTGACCGTACTAAAGAACCGGGTGCTAACGGCGAGCCTTTGTATCTTGACGTTAAAGACTGCTTCTACGGTGCAGAAAACGCTCCGGTTATCGTTGGCGGTCGCTACGGTCTGGGTTCTAAGGACACTACTCCTGCACAGATCCTTTCAGTATTCGAAAACCTGGCTATGCCGATGCCGAAGAACCACTTCACTATCGGTATCGTAGACGATGTTACTTTCACTTCTCTCCCTCAGAAAGAAGAAATCGCTTTGGGCGGCGAAGGTATGTTCGAAGCTAAATTCTACGGTTTGGGTGCTGACGGTACGGTAGGTGCCAACAAGAACTCTGTTAAGATTATCGGTGACAACACCGACAAACACTGTCAAGCTTACTTCTCTTATGACTCCAAGAAGTCAGGTGGGTTCACTTGTTCTCACTTGCGTTTCGGTGATACTCCTATCCGTTCTACTTACTTGGTAAACACTCCGAACTTCGTTGCTTGTCATGTTCAGGCTTACCTGCACATGTACGACGTAACACGTGGTTTGCGTAAGAACGGTTCTTTCTTGCTGAACACTATTTGGGAAGGTGATGAACTGGCTAAGAACTTGCCGAACAAGGTTAAGAAGTATTTCGCACAGAACAACATTTCTGTATATTATATCAACGCAACTCAGATTGCACTGGAAATTGGTTTGGGCAACCGTACCAACACTATCCTTCAATCCGCATTCTTCCGTATCACAGGTGTAATCCCTGTAGAACAAGCTGTTGAGCAGATGAAAAAATTCATCGTTAAGTCTTACGGCAAGAAGGGTGAAGACGTTGTTAACAAGAACTATGCTGCTGTTGACCGCGGTGGTGAATACAAGACTTTGACTGTTGATCCTGCTTGGGCTAACCTGCCGGATGACGCTAAAGCTGAAAACAACGATCCTGCATTCATCAACGAAGTAGTTCGTCCGATCAATGCTCAAGACGGTGACTTGTTGCCTGTATCTGCATTCAAGGGTATCGAAGACGGTACTTGGTATCAAGGTACTGCTAAATATGAAAAACGTGGTGTAGCTGCATTCGTTCCTGAATGGAATCCTGAAAACTGTATACAGTGTAATAAGTGTGCATACGTTTGTCCTCACGCTTCTATCCGTCCGTTCGTACTCGACGCTGAAGAACAGAAGGGTGCTAAGTTCGAACAACTGAAAGCCGTAGGTAAAGTATTCGACGGTATGACATTCCGTATCCAGGTTGACGTTCTCGACTGTCTGGGTTGCGGTAACTGTGCTGACATCTGTCCGGGTAATCCGAAGAAGGGTGGCAAGGCATTGACAATGAAACACCTTGAAAGCCAGTTGGCTGAAGCTGAAAACTGGACTTATTGCGTTGACAACGTGAAGACTAAACAACATCTTGTTGACATCAAAGCCAACGTGAAGAACTCTCAGTTCGCTACTCCGTTGTTTGAGTTCTCAGGTGCTTGCTCCGGTTGTGGTGAAACTCCGTACGTAAAATTGATTTCTCAATTGTTCGGTGACCGTGAAATGGTTGCTAACGCTACCGGATGTTCTTCTATCTATTCTGGTTCTGTTCCTTCTACACCTTATACAAAGAACGAAAACGGACACGGTCCTGCTTGGGCTAACTCACTGTTCGAAGACTTCTGCGAATTCGGTCTGGGTATGGAATTGGCAAACGAAAAGATGCGTGCACGTATCGTGAAAGTGATGAACGAAGCTATCGCTGCTGACTGTACTCCTGCTGAGGCTAAAGAATTGTTCGCTGAATGGATCAACAATATGTTGGATGCAGACAAGACTAAGGAATTGGCAGCTAAGATCATCCCGATGGTTGAAGCTAACAAGGATAAATGCAATCACTGCAAGCAAATCGCTGAACTGCAACAATATCTTGTAAAACGCAGCCAGTGGATTATCGGTGGTGACGGTGCTTCTTACGATATCGGTTACGGTGGTCTTGACCATGTAATCGCTTCCGGCAAGGACGTTAACATCCTCGTTCTGGATACTGAAGTTTACTCCAACACTGGTGGTCAGTCTTCTAAGGCTACTCCGGTAGGCGCTATCGCTAAGTTCGCTGCTGCAGGTAAGCGCGTACGTAAGAAAGACCTCGGTCTGATGGCTACTACTTACGGTTATGTATATGTTG
>ERZ837910.1743-NODE-1743-length-28922-cov-7.546021_pt1 | contig 28922 bp, 22 predicted proteins | sample MGYA00519940_ERZ837910 | MGnify/ENA primary metagenome ERZ837910 (study PRJEB31850, sample SAMEA3708825) | human gut metagenome | biome: human gut; feature: human-associated habitat; material: faeces | place: China | collected 2014 ... | reverse complement strand
ACTTCATAAAAAACACCCCAAAAGTTTTGTGTCTAACTTTTGGGGTGCAGTACAAAATAGGAAATGAGGCAGCTTTTTTCTTTTTATGGAAGTTTTTTTATTTGATTGAGTATATTCTTTAAATTAGTTATCCGCTGAAACTTCGATTACACGACTGTTAAGTTGCTGTGCGGTAAATAGATTTAATCCGACAGTCATTAAGAAATCTCCGGATAAAAGTTTCCCGTTATCCGGTAAGGAAGAGTTCATTCCCGGCATCAGATTGATTTCTTTTACACGGTACATTTTATTCGGATCTAATCCTTGCAGGCGTACAGGCAATGTTTTTTCGGCATAGCGGGGGTGTATATCGAATGCAAAAATTACGGCTTTATTGTTATCTTTGCTTGCATACATAGTTGAGGTATGATTCCCATCGTAAGGAGATACCAAACGATACATGTCTCCATCTAAAATAATGGGTTTTAATCGATTATAATTCTTTACTGCCGATTGACAATAGGATTTTTCATTCTCGTTCATATCCGTTAATTTTATGTCGAAGCCGAGTTTACACATCATGGCAACATCTGTCCGGAATTTTATACTGCTATTTTTATTCCATGTGGTGACATGTGCACACATGACCTTTGACGGAAAAATTTGAGAGAATCCCCATTGAATGAATAGTCTTTCTATCGGATCGGTATTATCGCTTGCCCAGAATTCCGTAAAATATTGTAAAGCTTCATAATCCGATCGTCCTCCTCCTCCGGAACAAAGCATCATCGGCAGATCGGGATATTTGTTTTTTATTCGATCCAGTACGTTGTAGAGTCCTCGGACATAATCAATATATAAATGAGATTGCTTGTCCTTAAGATAAACAGAATAAATGTTGGTAATCGGACTGTTACAATCCCATTTGAAGAAAGCAATATCCGGGTATTTGGTCATTAAATTGTCGACTACATTAAAAACATGATCTTGTACTTTCGGATTACTTAAATCCAATACTAATTGATTACGGAAATAATATTCATCACGGTTAGGTAAATGGATAACCCAGTCTTTATGTTTTTCATATAGTTCGCTTTTGGGATTCACCATTTCCGGCTCGATCCATAAACCGAATTTAATTCCTTTTTTCTTTGCGGTTTCTGTCAAGTATCCGATACCGTTGGGAAGCTTATCTGACGTTTCTTCCCAGTCGCCCAAACCTTGGTGATCGCTGCTACGCGGGTATTTATTAGCAAACCAACCATCATCGAGCAAAAACATATCTACACCCAATTCTACAGCGTCATCCATTAATTCTACGAGTTTTTCTTCATTGAAATCGAAGTATGTAGCTTCCCAGTTGTTTAATAAGGTCATACGGCTTTTTTCTCCGTCTTTGACCTGATATTTTCGTGCCCAGTCATGAAAATTTCGGCTTGCTTGACCTTTACCTGAAAAACTATAGGTGAAATAAAAATCCGGAGTACGGAAAATTTCGTTCGGTTTCAAGCTATATTCTGATGCGTACGGATTGATTCCCGATATAACACGTAATTCATTTTTATTATCTATTTCGAATGTAAAGCGGAAATTTCCGGTCCATCCTAATGTGCCGACCAGTATTTCTCCTTGGTTTTCTTCTGCTTTCCCGTCTAAAGAGAGTTGGAAGAAAGGAGAGCAAAACATGTTGGAGCGAGACCCTAATTTGGAGTCGAGTATTTTTTTCCCGAATTCCAGAGGTTGTTCTTTCATGTGTACTTCACTTGCCCAATCTCCTGAAAATTCAGTCAGGAAATATCTATTTCGATTCAAGTGCAGCATTGAAGACGCATATTTGTGTAGCTCTACCGGTTTCTTTTCTTGATGACTGATCTCTGTAAATGTTTTAATCAGGTTCTCTTTTTGATAAGTTATATAGTGCAGTTTTACCGTGACGGGATATTTATCGTCTTGCAAGGTGATAATTGTTTCATTTACGCCCGGTGAAAGTTGTTTTTCGGTATGGGATATATATTTTAGTAGTAAAGAAGGATTTCCGTCATTATGAACTACATGAATTGCCGGCTCGAAGTAGTCTTCCATGCCGTGTGTAAGATAAGCTTCTGTGCCTTGTGGCAAATAGGCAATATCGGATGTATGAAGTAACTTCTTTCCCAAATAACTTTGGTAGAGACGATTGTTCTCCCCGACTTTATAGATTAAGTCTATGTCGTCCGTACTGATTTTGATTACTTGTTTGCTTTCGGCTTTTGTCATACATGATATGCATAGAAAGCATATCAAAAAAAATATTTTCTCTTTCATCGTATTTTGTTAGGAGGTTAAAATTTATATTACAAATATACAGAAAGAATAGCGTACACTAAGGTGTAAATGTGTCATAAAATAAGAAATTTGGAGCGTATTTCTCATTTTAATTGTTTTGGGAAGAAATTGTTCCGAAATTTTTGCAGTTATAGAGACGTTCCTTTATAAATATAGGCTTTGTTCATAGGAGATATGCTTCCGTTCAAATTTAATTGTTTGCTGTTGAAATTCGGAGAAATAATTGCTGTTGCAGAGTTATTTGTCGGATGTAAGGTCAATTCGACTCTGGCAGAAATACCTGTTCCGTTTGCATAAAATTCATAACGGGTGAAACCCTTTTTGTCCGTTCTCATTTTAACGGTCGAGATATGTCCTTCTACCGTAATGCCTCCTAAACCGTTATATCCTATATATGGAATATCAAATGCTATTTGTATGACTACCCGATTTTTATTTAGGGAAATAAAATTGGTTACAGAACTTACAGATGTACTGATTCCGTTATTAAAAATGATTTGGTTCGTGTTGAAAACAAAAGTGCTGTCTTTTAATGCCGCAAGAGCTTGAGCATGATATTTCATGTCGGTGGAATCGGGAGTATTGTATTTGCGATTTTTCTTTTGGGTTATTTTTTCACTCGAATGCAATTGGGATGCCATTCCGATTCCCATTAGAAAGCAAACTATAATTGTTATTATATTTTTCATATCGATAGAATTATCGGGTTTTATTAGAAGAACAGGTTTTTATGTATGAATGTTTGCTATCCAATGAAGTTTATTTTATTTAGATAATAATTAGGGAGAAAGGTTTAATGATATGATGGAAAAGATGAATAAACAGGTTATCAACATACTGCTTTCAAATTGTTGATAACCTGTTTATATAAATTATTTTGTATTGAGCAACAATCGTTTAAATGGTATGAATGAGGCGGGTATTTCGATACTTTTTTTCTTCCCATGCATGAATTTTAAAAGGGTATCCGGAATATTAACAGGGGTGTTGATAACTCCTTCCACTGTTTCCAAGAATTTGGCAGGGTGTGCTGTTTCCAGGAAAATACCGGTTTCTCCATTTTCTAACTTTTCTGTTAAAGCACGATAGCCGCAAGTTCCGTGAGGATCGAGTAGGTAATTATACTTTTTATATACTTCACTAAGAGTTTCGCGTATCTGATCATCTGTATAACTGACTCCGCTTATTTCTTTACAGATAGCTTCATGGGAATTTTCGTATAGATCCAATATCCTGGCGAAATTGCTGGGATTACCGACATCCATGGCATTGGCTATCGTCGGTATAGAAGGACGAGGTTCATATTTACCGGTAATGAGATATTGTAAGAATATGTCGTTCCGGTTGTTTGCTGCAATAAATCGTTTAACCGGAAGCCCCATTCTTTTAGCGAATAATCCGGCTGTTATATTTCCGAAATTACCGCTGGGAACACAGAAGACAACATCTTTGTTTTTTTCTATGCGGGCTAATTGTGCATAAGCATAGAAATAGTAAAAAGATTGCGGTAGAAAGCGGGCAACGTTAATAGAATTGGCTGATGTCAGCAATAGGGCCTTATTCAATTCTTTATCCATAAATGCTTCTTTCACAAGAGATTGACAATCATCGAATGTCCCATCGACTTCTAAAGCCGTGATGTTCTGGCCGAGTGTCGTAAACTGTTTTTCTTGTATTTCACTGACTTTTCCTTTGGGATACAAGACAAATACTCGTATGCCGGGTACTCCTAAGAATCCGTTTGCTACGGCACTGCCCGTATCTCCGGATGTGGCAACTAAAACATTAACCTCTTTTTCTCCTTTTTTGCGAATGAAATGCCCTAATAGGCGTGCCATAAAACGTCCTCCGACGTCTTTAAATGCTAATGTCGGTCCGTGAAACAGTTCTAAACTGTATATATTGTCATGAACGTGAACAAGAGGAGTATCGAAATTCAGTGTATCATAAACAATTTCCTTTAATATGTCGGCTTCGACATCTTCTCCGAAGAAAGCTTCTGCTACGATAAATGACATCTCTTGAAAAGTCATTTCTCCGATATTGTGGTAAAAAGCATCGGGCAGCCTTTTTATAGTTTCTGGCATAAAAAGACCTTTGTCGGAGGCTAACCCTTTGATTACCGCTTCCTCTAAAGTTGCTTTAGCCGCCTGTTTGTTTGTGCTGTAATAATACATTTGATCAATCTTTTTTGAATAATTCTTTAATAAATTCATCTTGACTCAGTAGCCCGTAATATCCTTCCTCGACACTGAATTCATCGTATGTCTGTACATTGTCGGGTTCTTTTCCCGGTTTGTAAATTATAAAAGGAACTGGGGCTGCGGTGTGGGTGCGAATGCGACAAGGGGTAGGATGGTCTGGCAATAGAGCGATAGTCAAGGGTTCATCCATTTCTTGAGAAGCTTCTACCAGTCGCTTTAAAACCCGATGATCTAAAAACTCTACAGTCTTTTTCTTTAGTAAGGCGTTTCCCTCATGTCCGGCTTCGTCACTGGCTTCGATATGCAGATATACAAAATCATTGTCTTTCAAAGCTTCTATGGCAGCTTCGGTTTTTCCCTCGTAGTTTGTATCATATAATCCGGTAGCCCCTTCTACATCAATAGATCTCAATCCGGCGTAAATACCTATGCCTTTGATCAGATCGACTGCTGAAATAACTACTCCGTTACGCAAGCCGTATTGCTGTGTTATAGGTTTCATTTGCGGTTTGTAGCCCGGTGACCACGGCCATATACTGTTAGCCATATCTTTACCTTCGGCTTTTCTTTTCAGATTTACCGGATGATTACATAATAGTTCTTGGGATTTGACGATAAGCTCGTTCAACCGGTCTGCCGTTTTCTGAGCTTCCGGGACGAGAGCTTTTATCATCACTTCGTTTGCCGGAGTTCCGGGAACGTCATGCGGAGGTGTACATTTTAATCGTTTGTCTCCGCCTTTTAATTTAAGGAGATGTCGGTATGAAACTCCCGGGAAAAAATTCACATCATTTCCTCCCAGCTCTTTTTGTAGATAATCGATCAATTCAGATGCTTCTTCATTGGAAATGTGTCCGGCCGAATGATTCTTTATAACTCCGTTTTCTATACAGATCAGATTACAGCGCATAGCCATCTCTCCCGGTTCGATGCCTACTCCCATACTGGCAGCTTCTAAAGAACCCCTTCCTTCGAAAACTTTATATAGATCATATCCGAGAACCGACATGTTTGCGATTTCACTTCCCGGTTCGAATCCTTCGGGAACAGTATTTAAGCGACCGCACCTTCCATGTGAAGCGAGCCAGTCCATAATTGGAGTGTCGGCAGCTTGGAGAGGTGTTTTATTTCCCAATTCGGCGATTGGCTCATCAGCCATTCCGTCGCCTAATACGATTATATACTTCATAATAATATTTTTTACTAACGAATGTTGGCAATGCTGATAATATCGGCAAATACACCGGCTGCCGTTACCATAGCTCCAGCACCGTATCCTTTGATAACCATCGGATATTCTTTGTAACGATCGGTTGTGATTAATATTACGTTATTGCTTCCTTCTAATTGATAAAAAGGATGTTTGCTATCGACTTCCTGTAACCCGACTTCGACTTTTCCTCCATCCAAAGTTGCGACAAAACGGTATCTCTTATTTTCAGAAACCAGCTTTTTGCGTCGTTCTTCAAATTCTTCATCGAGTTTAGGAATTTGTTTCCAGAAGTCATCCAGAGAGCCCTGAAAATATTCTTCGGGGATGAACAGTTTTTTTACAACATCGCTTTGTTCTACCCGATATCCTGCTTCTCTTGCCAAAATGACAAGTTTTCGTACCACATCCTGTCCGTTTAAGTCGAGTCGGGGGTCAGGTTCGCTGTAACCTGATTCCTGAGCCAGCTGAATAGCTTTACTTAAAGGTATATCTTCACTTAAAACGTTGAAGATAAAGTTTAATGTTCCAGAAACTACTGCTTCGATTTTCAGAATTTTATCCCCGCTATTGATCAGGTTATTGATTGTATTGATAATCGGTAATCCTGCTCCGACATTCGTTTCGAACAAAAACTTGACGTCCCGTTTGCGTGCTATTCTTTTCAGTTCCGCATAGTTGTCATAGGCCGATGAAGCGGCGATTTTATTAGCCGCAACGACAGAAACATTATGATTAAGAAGATCTTTATAAATTCCTGCTATTTCATTGCTGGCAGTACAATCGACAAAAACCGAGTTGAATATGTTCATTTGAATGATACCGTCCCGTATGGCTGCCGGACTGGCCGACAGCGGAGATGCCTTGAGTTCTTCTTCATAATGGTCGAGAGAAATGCCTTCCCGGCGGAACAGGCATTTTTTTGAATTCGCCACTCCGACAATATTCAGTCGGAGTGATTTGTCTTTGAGCAGATTGGGCTGCTGCTTGCGTATTTGTTCTAACAAGTCTTTTCCTACTAATCCTATACCGGTGATAAATAGATTGAGAACTTGTACGTTAGACAAGAAAAACGAGTCATGAATTACGTTTAGAGCTTTTCTCAAACTGTTTAGTTCTATTACAAAAGAAATATTTGTTTCCGAAGCTCCTTGCGCACATGCGATGACATTGATACCGTTACGTCCTAAAGTGTTGAAGAGTTTCCCGGCAATACCCGGAGTGTGTTTCATATTTTCACCTACAATGGCTACTGTGGCGAGATCTTTCTCTGCACTGATTTCGCTGATCTCACCCATTTCAATTTCTTGAGCAAACTCTTCGGTGAGAACTTTTACCGCCAAATCTGCATCTGCATTTTTTACAGCGAAAGAAGTGTTATTCTCAGAGGATGCCTGAGATACGAGAAATACGCTTACTCCTGATTTGGCAAGGGCCTTGAATATACGGTAGTTAATACCAATAACACCTACCATTCCAAGTCCGGTAACGGTAATTAAGCAGGTATCGTTGATCGACGATATTCCTTTAATTGCCTTTCCTTCGCCTGATGCGGAATCTTGAGTTATTAATGTTCCCTGAGCTTCCGGGTTGAAAGTGTTTTTAATAACGATAGGTATATTTTTATGGTAGACCGGATAAATGGTCGGAGGATAAATAACTTTTGCCCCGAAATTACATAACTCCATCGCTTCGATAAACGACAGGTGTTCTATAACATAAGTGTTGCTGATAACTCGGGGATCGGCGGTCATGAACCCATCGACATCCGTCCATATTTCCAGACGCGATGCTCCTAATGCCGCTGCGAGGATCGCTGCAGTGTAATCTGAACCACCTCTGCCGAGATTGGTTACATCGTTATTTTTTTTATCGGAAGAGATAAACCCCGGAACTAAGGCGACTTTCGGCAGTTCTTTGAATGTTTTCCTAACCAGTTCATTTGTTAGATCAAAATCAACTATATTTTTGTTGAACTGGACTTCTGTTTTAATAAATTCCCGTGAATCATAATGTACGGCATCGTTAATCACTCGGCTGACAATTACGGATGATATCCGTTCTCCGTAACTGACTATGGTATTTTGGGTTTTGGCAGATAAGTCTTTGATAAGCGATACTCCCCGAAATATATTACCGAGCTCGTCTAATAATTCGTTTACGATTTGGAGCACTTCTTGTTTACGTTTTTCTGGAACGATCCCGTCGATAACGTTATGATGCCTGTGGATAATTTCTTTAAAATGAGTCAGATATTCACTATTTCCAGTTCCTGCTAAACGAGCGGTCTCTATCAGTTTATCGGTAATACCACCTAAAGCGGACACTACTACTATTACCGGTTCATCACAGGCTTCTACTATTTTCTTTACGTTTTTGATGCTTTCTACGGAACCTACGGATGTTCCTCCGAATTTTAATACTTTCATCAGTTGTAAATATATCTTTTTTATTTTTTGTCCGGCACAATGTATCTTTTCTGTTTTTATACAGAAAAGCGGTATTGATTAACGGAACAAGGTCAAATTTATAAATTTATTTTCAATGGAATAGGTTCATATAATCGGTATTTATGAACCAAAAGGATGGATATGACAACTCAAACCCCCTAAGGGGTGGTTGTTGTAATAGTAGTATATATAAAACAATATTGCAGGAACTGTTTCATTCTATCTCTGCTTCAATTTATTTTGACAGTGCAATATTACGCAAATTTTCTTTATCTACCTACATATTTTTTATTTTTATTCTGTCAAGATAGAAATTTGATATGGAATGTGTTTTTGAAATTACAAGTTATTATTTTTACTTTATCCTTTGGGTAAATTCTCTTATTGTTGTTTGGTTTGATCTGGCTTCCGATGCGGATCTTCTTTTAATTCAGGGTAGCTGATGCGTGTATGATACATTGTTTTCAATTTCTCGATAAATACGTTTTTTATAGTTTCCACATCTCTGAAACTTAAAGGTGTATTCTTGAAAAGACCATCTGCAATCTGACTATCTATAATATTGTTTACCAATTTTGAAATCGACTCTTCGGTATATTCTTTCAAACTGCGGGAAGCTGCTTCGACAGCATCCGCCATCATCAATATGCCTGTTTCTTTAGTAAAAGGATTCGGTCCGGGATAAGTAAACGAGTCTTCGTTGATTTTGAAATCCGGAAATTCGTTTTTATATGAATTATAAAAATATTTGGTTTTACTTTTTCCGTGATGTGTGCTGATAAAATCTTTGATGGCTTGAGGAAGCATCAGTTTGTCTGCCATTTTGATCCCGTCTTTCACATGTTGTATGATAATTTGGGCACTTTGTTCGTATGAGAGATTATGATGAGGATTTACTCCAGATTGATTTTCTGTAAAGAATGCCGGATTTGCAAGTTTTCCTATATCATGGTATAAAGCGCCGGTTCTTACCAATTGAGCATTTGCCCCTATTTTGTTCGCTGCTTCGGCCGCCAAATTTGAAATCTGCATGGAGTGTTGGAATGTTCCGGGACAGATTTCAGAGAGTTGCCTGAGTACCGGAGAATTAATGTCGGACAATTCTACTAAGGTAACGTTAGAAATGAAACCGAATGTCTTTTCGAGCAAATAAATCAGAAGGTATGCAAATAGCAATAATACTCCGTTTATACCAAAATAAAGGAACATGTTCGGATTGAGTTTACTCCAATCCCCTTCGGTAAGTAATGTATAACCTACATAACTTACACAGTAAGCTATGAATACGAGTATAGCACAACGCACCAATTGAGATCTTTTTACTAATTCGCTGAGACTGTCTATTGCTGTCATCCCCACTATGATTTGCAAGAATATGAATTCTAATGGGAACGGTGCTGCGAATGCGCATAATAGGACAGTGACCAGATGCGCATATAATGCTGTTCGCGAATCGAGGAATGTAACGACTGTGAGCGGTAACATGGCAAACGGGACGAGATATATGCCTTGTAGTCTGGTTTGCGTCATCATGTATGCTGCCAAGGTTACACATACGATCATCAACATCAGGAATCCCAAACTTCTTATATCTTTGAAAATCCGGGAACGGAAAAGAGCTAAAAATAGATAAAAGAAAGTGAACAGACAGGTAATAACGATAGCTTGTCCGATCAGAGTCGTCTCTCTCCTGTCCATATTGATTTTTTTCTTGAGGGTTACCGTTTCCAATGATTTTAAAATCTGATAGGTATGAGGAGAGACGATTTCGCCCCGGTCAATAATTCTTTCACCGGCTTGTACGATACCGGAGGATGCCGATATCCGTTGTAAAAGCTCGTATCTTATTTTTTTTGTCGTAGTACTATCGAAAACCATGTTCTCGACTAAGTAGGTATTGAGATTACAGGTGCGTAAGAGGTCTTTGCTTGCCTCGTCCGGAAGACTATTTATAATCTGTTCATAAGCTGTACGAGGCGAGCGTAACTGACTGACCTGATATTCACGGGCAATGTTGTTATTGAGTATGCGGATGTTCTCGATATGTTCTTTTTGTAGCTTATCATATTCTCCGGATGAAATGATCCCTTGTTTATATATATTGTCTAAAGCGGTTATCGTATAGTTATAAAGATGATGAGGTAATCGGTCTTTCAAGTCGTTTTTGTACGCTTGTTGAAATTTTGCGATTTGTTGTTTCCCGATCGATGCGTTTTCGACATAGAAAGGTTGAAATTGTTGTAGAATACTGTCTTGTTCTTTTTTTATCTGTTCTTGACTTTTGTAAATAGGAAAGTCGAAAGAAGCTGTTAATAAACCGTATTTCCAGGGTTTTCCTTCTTGGAAATGATAACGGAATTTCTCTTCGCGAGGAAAGAAATATATTGTCAGAAAAAGCGCTGCAACAAAAAACAAGATTTGAAATATAAGCGTTTTACCAAAAAATGATTTTACAGTTTCCCGTTTCATATTCTGCAATGATTATATGTTTTTAACTCGAACAGCCGACTTGACTTCCTTGACTTTTTTTATATTGTTACATAGTTTCTCTATATCTTGCACGTCATGTACCATGATACCTAATTTACCTGTAAATAGTCCGTCGTTACTTTCGATAGACAAATTCCGGATGTTGATTGCCAGATCTTCCGAAATGACTTTAGTAATGTGATTAAGAACCCCGACCCCGTCGATTCCTTTAATTTCGATTGTTGCGGGGAAAGATTCGTCGATACGTTCGTCCCATTGTGTAGAAACAAGTCGCGGACCGAAACTGCTTTTTAGCTTCATGGCGATAGGGCATGAGCGTTTGTGTACGACAACCGTTTCGTCTTCATTGATATATCCTAATACGTCATCTCCGGGAATAGGACAGCAACAAGGAGCGATGGTATAGTTCTTTTCTTTTCCGTCGTCTCGTAAAATATAAGTTGCTTTCCGGTCTATTTTTCGGTCTGGAGCTGCAACCGATTCTGGTTTTACGGGAACGGGTGCAGATTTGTTATTCCCCCCGAACGGCATCTTCAAGTATTTCATAAATACGTTTTGACTCTTATTTTTAAAGAGTTTCTTAACCGATTCGTCTAAGGAGATATTGTTGCTTCCGAGTTGATAAAACAATTCTTCTTTTTTGTCTATACCGAAGTGGTTCAATATTTTATCGACTATACTTAAGTCGTTTTTGGCTAATCCGTTTTCTTCAAGGAAATTATTGAAAATATTTTCTCCTTTGGCTGCAATTTGTTTTTTGTCTTTTCGCAAAGCTGCTTGTAATCGGGTTTTTGCCTTTGCCGTAGTAATGAAATGTATCCACTCTTCTTTTGGAGTTTGGGTTTTGGACGTCAGTATTTCCACTTGATCTCCACTCTGGAGTTTTTGGGATAGAGGCACCAACTTGTGATTTACCTTTGCTGCAATACAATGGTAACCCATATCAGAGTGCAATGTAAATGCAAAATCGAGAGCTGTGGCATCTTTAGGAAGTGTTTTCAATTCCCCCTTGGGGGTAAATACAAAAATTTCCGATGCAAACAGGTTTAATTTTATCGTGTCCAAAAAATCGAGAGCATTCGGCTCTGGGTTTTCGAGAATCTCTTTAATCGTTTTTAGCCAAATGTCCAGTTCCGATTCTTCATCTGTATTTCCTACTTTATATTTCCAATGTGCAGCGAATCCTCTTTCTGCTATTTCGTCCATTTTCCGGCTTCGTATCTGCACTTCTGTCCAGTTACCGTCAGGACCCATGACTGTGACGTGCAATGCCCGGTAGCCATTTGCCTTGGGACGACTCACCCAATCGCGGATGCGTTCCGGATGTACTTTGTAAATGTCGGTTATAATGGAATATATGTTCCAACACTCTTTTTTTTCGTCTTCTTCCCGTTCCGGATCAAAAATAATACGTACGGCAAAAAGATCATATACCTCTTCGAACGGGATATTCTTGGTTTGCATTTTATTCCAGATCGAATAGACTGATTTTACACGGGCTTTCATCTCAAATTTTACACCCATTTCGTGTAATTTTTCTGTAATAGGAGCTGAAAAATCCTCGTAAGCAGCTTGACGTTTTATTTCGCTGTCCGCGATTTTCTGACTGATCTCTTTATACGCATCCGGATGTTCGTATTTAAAACTGAGATCTTCCAGTTCTGTTTTGATTGCAAATAACCCCAACCGATGGGCAAGCGGTGCATAAATATAGAGTGTTTCTCCGGCAATTTTATATTGTTTACTGGGAGCCATAGATCCTAATGTCCGCATATTATGCAAGCGGTCTGCCATTTTTATCAAAATGACCCGAATATCTTCGGACATTGTCAATAACAGTTTTCTGAAATTCTCTGCTTGAGCAGAAGCCTGGTCACCGAAAATCCCTCCGGAAATTTTCGTCAGTCCCGCTACGATCATGGCAATCTTTTTCCCGAACAGATTTTCTATATCTTCTACCGTATATTCCGTGTCTTCTACGACATCATGGAGAAGAGCCGAACAAATAGATGTAGAACCTAATCCTATTTCTTGACACACGATGCGTGCTACGGCAATCGGATGCAGTATATACGGTTCGCCTGAACGTCGTCGAATTCCTTGATGAGCATCTTTGGCAAATCGGAATGCCCGTTCGATAATATCCACCTTTTTTCGGTGGTTCGAATGCAAATAGTCTGTCAATAATGCTTGAAACTCCTGCTCTATTAGATTATCTTCCTGTATTTCTATATTATTACTGGACTCCCCCATATTTTTTAAAGCTCTTTTATCATTAATGGCAAACTTAAAAAAAATAATCCATATTATTTCTTCTTTGACACAAAATGTCTCTCACACATTCGGATATATAAGAGTTTTTAGAGATGTTACCGAATAACTTTCATCGTCTTATATTCTGACGAGGACTTTATTCCGATGATATATATTCCTCGTGAGGAGGCAGGAATCTCAATGACGGCAGAGTTTGCTCGGGTTTCGAATATGCTCGTTCCGGATGGTGTATATACCGAAACGGTTTCGTTTCCTTGTAACCCTAAAATTCTGAAGCCGCTATTTGTTGAACAAAAAATTAATCCGTTCTGTTCGTTTTTCTCAATAGAACCTGTATTCCCGGAGGTTTTTACAGCTACTCGTTCCGATTGTTCAGAAAGGATATCTCCGATTGCCGATCGAACCTGATAATAGTATTCTGTATCTTTTTTCAGGTTTTCGAATTTGCAACTGAGTCCTGTTACGATTTTATCTTGTACGATGTATTCAGGCTTTGTGCCTCCGTATGTTACAGATACATTATCAAGAGCAAAATTCCCTTTTTCTTTGTGATAAGTAAATCTGAATGCCGTAATATTTTCATCTTTTGTGAATGAGTAGCTTGCTGTTTGAGCGCTATTTACAAATTCTATAATGTCTATCTCACTCCATATCCCATTGCTTTTCTTTTCTATTTTGAATGTCGAACCTATGCCTCCTGAAACGAATTTGTACCAGAATGAGAGTTCTGTTACAGGTGCAGGATAGTCACAAGTCTGTATGTATTCTTCTTCTCCTTTTTCCGGTTTGAATGCTAATGAATTGGGTTCTTTGGAATTTGTACTGGACTCGTAATGTCCCGATGCGTTTCCTGTCCAGCCTTCGGGCAGGGGTTTTCCGTCTGTTACATTTGTAAATGTCTCAGATATTTCTACTTCTTCATCTCCTATGAGGGTGTACAGATCGATCAGGTAATGTTCAGCACCGGGAACTATATCCCAATTGGCGACAAAAGAGTTTTCTGTTATTTCTGTTGCATCCAATACTTCTGGCGACTCTAATGGAGAAGTTTTAATACCCATCGTGTTAACAGCCTCAATCTCTCCTTGTGCGGACAGTGCGGTGACACGATAAGTGTAACGGTGGTTGGGCATTAGGCTGGAAACCTGATATTCCGTTTGTTCTCCGACTTCTTTATTTTCGAAAACATACTGACTTTCGGGAGCGAACTGCATGGTGAAAGTTCCGGTTCGGTCAATAACATCTTGACCTAAATTTACCCATTCCGACCAATCGCATACGGTGGTAGGATGAGTTACTTCCGTTTTTCGCATATAAGTAACATTTACTCCCCAGGTTGCGCCTTTTCCCGTATCTACATCTCCGATAACGTCTATTTGGATACCGTTATGATACAATCCGATTGCGTCATCCCCGTTAAATGACATGAGAGATTTTTCTTTTTCTGCCGGAGCAATCATTTGTGCCCTACCTATTAGAGCTTCGTTCGTACAGTCCCCTGATACAATCAAAAAGTTTTCACCGTCGGCAAGTATGGGATGCTCATCATTTTTTAGAGAAAGTTCCGTTCCGAAACTTCCGCTCCCGTTTGTCTGTTTCCGTAAACTGTATTTCGAGAGATCGATGTCTTTTCCTGTGCCGTTATAAATTTCGATGGCTTTGTCGTATCCTTTACTTCCTTCGATATAGGATGATATAATCAGATCTCCGGCCTGTTGGTCTCCTGAATAAAGATCGATCCGGTAGCCTGTTGCTTGCGGGTGGCGAATCCATCGCAATGTAGATTGTGTAGAAGTCGTTTCTGTAGCCGGGAGTGCCATAAAATCTTCTGTTGCACCTCGTGATACTTTTACGATTACCGAGTCTGCCAGTCCGCCGCCTTTTATTACTAACGTGTCGATACCCGTTCCTGATGTTTGAGGCATATAACAGATATGAATCGTTTTGCCATTTATAGCTTCATTTGCAGTGACCGATTCTTGAGAAAGGCTTAATCCGGAATTTTCTCCTCCGGTTTTCCAATAAAGATTCAGGGTCTCGGTCAAATTCTTTCCTTGAATATCAAGATCGATAGTTTTATTGTCGCCTTGTAGCAGAATGCCGAAATCTAATGTTTTATTGTTTCTCGGAGATATTAGAAAAGGTTCTGTTTCATCCGGAAAAGGGTAGGGAGTAGATGTTTTGTCTCCCCATATATAATCCACTAAATCGGGATAATCTATAAAAGGATTACGGTTACCCTGAATTTTGTAAACAGCTTCTGCTCTCTCTTCTTCCCGAGTGCTTTTGAGATCATTTTTATTCCATTCCATCAGTAGTTGCAGTGCCCAAGACTGCCATACAGGCCATGTATTATTTTGCATCATCGGGCTATTCCAGAGAGAAGCATAGTCTTCGTATGCCGTAGCAATGTAGAAATAAGAACGGGCGAAATCCCCTTTATAAATATCTGCTGGTTCGAAGCAGTTGCCTGTGTATGTGTTCCCGAAACCGTTTTTCCCCATTTTGCTCAATCCGTTGTCTCTGATAGGAGTTCCGGAGACTTCACCTAAAGGGTTGTTGCTTTTCGACATATTCATTGTTGCATCTGCCGGATAAAGATGATATAAATCTTTATAGGCGTTATTCTTAATACCTCCCCACCAACTATTCGGCAGAGAATGTTCTATATGCATTCCGTCGATACCGTTGAATCCGTTGAAATATCGTGTCTCATTGGAGTACATGTCAAAAACCGATCCGTCGGGATTTTGATCGGTATAGAAAAAACCTTCCCAAGTTGCGCCCTCTCCGCTTCCATATTTGAGCATAGAAGCCTCTTTTATGATGTTATGCAAGGCGGTTTTCAACTCTGCACCGGTTTTGCCGTGTGCTTGATAATAATATCCGGCCGGAATTTGTGCACAGATAAGCGATGAAACTGTTAAAAGAAGAAAGAGAATGCCGTAGCGTAGTAAACAGGTAGTCTTTTTCATAGAAGGCAAGTATAAAGTTTGTGTAAAATAAACTGCAAACCGAGAGAGAAAACAACGGGTTTACTCGACTGGCTATGCCAAGGTAGTGCGTTTATTCCGAACAATAGTTTAAAATAAGAACCGTTTCAAAAATAATCATTTTTTTGAAACGGTTCTTAATAATTATAGAAAAAATATCGCTATTCTGCTGATTATCGCGTACCGATTTTTAAATTGACAATATGCGCAACGTATTCAGCAGTTCCCGATTTATAGGCTTGTCGTTTTTTATGGCTTTATTGAACGGGACATATTCGATTTGATCATCTCGAATACCGATCATTACATTGCGTTGATCGTCCAGAAGAGCATCGATAGCGGCAGCTCCCATGCGGCTGGCAAGAATCCGGTCATTGGCTGTCGGAGATCCGCCTCGCTGCAAGTGGCCTAAAATGGTTACGCGGACGTCATATTGAGGATATTCGTTCTTTACACGTTCTGCCAAATGCATAGCTCCTCCTGTGCTCGGGCTTTCTGCGACAAGAACTATGCTACTGTTTTTTGATTTTCGGAATCCGTTTTTGATCAGAGCTTCCAATTGATCTACTTCTGTGGCAATTTCAGGAATTATGGCGGCTTCTGCTCCGGATGCGATAGCTCCGTTTAAAGCAAGGAAACCTGCATCACGACCCATAACCTCTATGAAGAACAGCCGTTCGTGGGAGGTTGCGGTGTCTCTTATCTTGTCGACGGCGTCCATAATCGTGTTTAGTGCCGTGTCATACCCGATTGTCGTATCCGTACCGAACAGATCATTATCGATTGTTCCCGGAAGCCCGATTATCGGGAAATTATGTTCGGTAGCAAAAATACGTGCACCTGTTAAAGTTCCGTCACCTCCGATTGTTACCAGAGCATCGATACCTTCTTTCTGAATATTGTCAAAAGCCAACTGACGACCTTCCGGTGTTTCGAACTCTTTACATCTCGCAGTCTTTAATATCGTACCTCCTTGTTGTATGATATTACTTACGTTTTGAGTTTTAAAAGGGACGATTTCTCCTGTGAGCAGACCTTTATATCCCCGGTATATGGCTTTAACATCGAATCCGTTATATATGGCGGAACGGGTTACTGCACGAATTGCAGCATTCATTCCCGGAGCATCACCTCCGGAAGTCAGTATTCCAATACATTTTTTCTTTGTCATAACTTATTTTTTAAAGAAATACCTGTTTTTTATAGCCGCAAATGTATGAAAAATAATCTTTAATCTGTATTTCTTTTTTATTAATATCGGGAAATAAGAAATTCTTTAGTACGAAGAAACATTTTTTTGATATTTGCAAATTCTGTAATATATAAATATTTGTTTATCTGATAACTAAATATAGTGACCTAAAGAAACCGCAAAGATGTCCAGATAATGTTTCTTTATTGGAAAACTTAGACAATCCCTAAATATTTTTTTGTATAAAGTCCTGAACTTCTTCCATAAGCCATTTGGGTGTCGATGTCGCACCGCATATCCCTATGCTGCTTTTCTCTTTGAACCAACCGGTATTTATTTCCGATATGTCCGAGACTAATTTTGATTCGGGGTTGACTTTACAACATTCTTCGAAGAGCACTTTACCATTAGAACTTTTTTTCCCGCAAACAAACAAAATAAGATCATGCTGTCGGGCAAATTCCCTGATATTCGGAATGCGATTGGCTACTTGTCGGCATATTGTATCGTAGTATAAAAGTTTTTGTCCCGAAGATTGCCTAAGAGTGATTTCTTCTACGATTTTCTTAAATCCGTCTACCGATTTGGTTGTTTGAGAATATAGGCTGATTTGTTTGTTGAAATCTATACGACTGAAATCGTCTAAACTTTCGATGACAACTGCCTCACCGTGTGTTTGTCCTACCAACCCGTTTACTTCGGCATGACCTCTTTTCCCATAAATGACAATTTGACCGGTGTCGGGATCGGTTTCTTCGTATGAACGTTTGATTTTCTGTTGCAACTGCAGAACTACCGGACAGGTAGCATCTATAATTTCTATATTATTTTCTTTGGCTATCCGGTAAGTTTCCGGGGGTTCGCCATGAGCTCTCAACAATACTTTCACGTTTTTCAGTCGCTTCAGGTCTTCGTGATTTATGGTGATCAGACCTTTAGATCTCAGACGTTCTACTTCGTTGTTGTTGTGTACGATATCTCCGAGACAATAGAGTATTCCCGATTTTTCCAATTCTTCTTCTGCTTTTTGTATGGCGTTTACCACACCAAAACAAAATCCCGATTTGTTATCGATCTCTATTTTTATCATAAGTCGTTCTATTTTTCGATCACCCGATTATATTGAGCGATCAACCATGCATCCTGTTCGGCAAGAGTCATTTTTGAATTGTCGAGCAATAAGGCATCATCAGCTTTTCGTAACGGGCTGATCTCCCTGTTTTGGTCTATATAATCTCTTTTTTTTACGTTGTCGAGAACTTCCTCAAAAGAAACATTCGATCCTTTTTTTTGCAGTTCGTCCAATCTGCGCTGTGCGCGAGTTTCGGGTGAAGCCGTTACGAATATTTTTAGTTCTGCATCAGGAAAAACGGTCGTTCCTATATCCCGGCCGTCCATTACGACTCCCTTTTGTTTTCCCAGTGCTTGTTGTTGTGCTACCATTGCTTCGCGTACAAAAGGAATGGCGCTTACTTGACTTACTTTATCGGATACTCGCATCGAACGGATTTCATTTTCTACATTCTCTCCGTTTAAATAAGTTTCGGGTTTTCCGCTCTCCGGATTGATTTTGAATGTAATCTGCAAAGTGTTTATGACTTTTTGTAGTTCGGATTCGTTTACCGTGTCGTTTTCGAAAAGGTCGTTGTCTATGCAGTAAAGCGTTACGGCCCTGTACATCGCTCCGCTATCGATATAAACATATCCTATTTTGCGGGCCAGTTCTTTGGCCATCGTACTTTTTCCACAAGAGGAAAAACCATCTATTGCGATAACTATTTTTGTCGTTTGCATTTCTAATTTAATGTTGTATAAATTGCGATATATTGGTTGTGAGGTTAAACATGAAAGTCGTTCCTCCGACATGTTGTTGAGCTAATGAAGCTCCTATGCCGAACATCTTTACCTTGATCCCTGCCCCTACGGTAAAGCCGGACAGAAAATTTCGGCCATAAGTCTGCATATCGCTCCGATATTTATAATTGTAACCTAATGCAATGTATAAATTACGAGAAGGAATATAATCTATTCCGAAAACAAGATGCCTGAACAAATCGGTAGCAAAATTGCCTTTTTCCTTTATTTCATCTTCGCTGCTGTTATATTCTCCTGTTGTCGGAGCTGTATAAGGTAATTTCCAACGGCTTAAATGTTGGGCTGTGATTGAAAATCTAAAAGGAGCGTGGTCCAAAGTTTTTGAGAGTCCGAGTTGGATATCCCAAGGCATTTTATCCCGGTTTTCATTGTATTTCTTTAATTGTCCGCCCAGATTTTTAAAAGCTATGGAGAGAGAAAGCTGGTTATCCGGGTTATAGTAATTGATACCCAAATCGATAGCTAATGCAAGAGAAGTATATTGTTCATAAGAAGAATAAAGAAATTTTGCTTGTATACCTCCTCTCAAGCGGTCGGTAATATCGTGTGCATAAAATCCGCTGATCGACATGTCTTTGGGACTGAATGTCCCAGTGATCACCCCGTTTGCTTCGACTTGTTTCATCGATCCGTATCCTGCGTATTGGATGGCCGCAGCCCATGCTCCCCGTTCTCCTGCGGCTTTGGCGAATGTCGCTCCTGCCAGATTGATTCCGGCAACATATCGCATATAATTCAGATTAAGCTGGAGATTCATTTCAGGGCCTAAAAGTGCCGGATTGTGCTGGATGACCGAAACATCTTCTTCGATGATCGAAATATTGTTTCCTCCTAAAGCGTTGATATGCGAAGATATAGGGAGATTAAGAAAGTCGAAGGCCGACTTCCCTTCTTGCGCTTTAGCCGTAAGGTAAAAGATAGACAAAAACAAAACGAATATATGTCGATTCATCATTTGCATGGTGTTACGAGGCTCAAAGATACGTTTTTTTTAGGATTCGGAAAATCTCTTTTTGAAAAGCTTCGATACTCTTCGATATTAATAACGGAAAATTTTTGATAGAAGTATATATCTATTTGATTTTAATGGTAGAAAATGTATTACAGTTCTTTTTTTCTCTTATCGAGATATATCTTTTCTAATGAAAAAAATGTATTTTTGAGACTTACTTAGGAAACATCAATTTCTGATTATTATGAAACGGATATTTTTTCTCTTCTTTTCTTTGTTTGCTTTATCTTTACATGCTGCTTTGCAGGAAGAGGCTGTGAGTTTGAACACTCCTACGGGGACTATATATGGGAGACTGATTTTGCCTGATGATAAGGCCTCTTTTTCTGTTGTAGCATTACTCATAGCGGGGTCGGGACTTACGGATATGGACGGTAATACTACCATGGGAAATATAAAGAACAATTCTTTGAAATACCTGGCCGAAGGCTTGGCTGAGAACGGTATTCCTTCTTTGCGTTTCGACAAGCGAGGTGTAGCATCCAGTGCTGCGGCAGGTTTACAGGAATCAGAACTTCGTTTCGAACATTATATTGCCGATGCGAAGGGGTGGATAGATTTCCTTTCTGCTGACAAACGTTTTACGGGAGTTGTTGTTATAGGACACAGTGAAGGTGCGCTCATCGGTTTGATGGCCTGCCGGAATAATCCTAAAGTAAAAGGTTATGTTTCATTAGCAGGAGCTGGGCGTCCGGCCGATGAAATCATAGAGGCGCAAGTAGCGGCACAGATGACTCCTGAGGCCGTACAAAAGCAGGTGGCCGACATTAATGCCTCATTGAAAGAGGGACGTGAAGTGACCGATGTGCCTATTTATTTACAGACCTTGTTTCGACCTTCTGTTCAGCCTTACCTGATTTCTTGGTATCGCTATGATCCGCAAAAGCTGATAGCTTCGTTGGAAATTCCAAAACTCATTGTACAGGGACAAACAGACATCCAGGTATCTGTACAGGATGCTCAACGGCTAAAGCATGCTGATTCTCGTGCCGAGCTCTTGTTAATAGATGGTATGAACCATGTGCTGAAGGTCTGTAACAGCATGAATCCGCAAGAACAAATGAAAGTGTATGCAGATCCTTCGTTGCCGTTGGCGGAAGGATTGGTCGATGCTTTGAGCCGCTTTATTCGTAAATTGTCATAACATACTCGATTTATATCTATTCTTTTCTGCTCCTGTTGTATCGGCAGAATGTTGTTTTTCGTCTTATGGTGGCAACGGGGGGAATTGTTCGAAGAAAGCGTTCTTTGTTTTTTGTCGTGATGTAATCCTTTATTACATTTTCGGCGTTTCATTTTTATTGATAACTTTGTGATTTATAATTAAAAAATCTATATGGAAATCCTTGATAAGTATATAAAGGCTGTAAATAATGGTTTGGCGGCTGTTCCGTATCCTTCCGAACCCGATAATCTGTATGCACCGATACGTTATGAACTTTCTTTGGGGGGAAAGCGTATTCGTCCGGTATTGATGTTGATGGCTTGTGAACTGTTCGGAACTGATTATCACCGTGCCATCTCTCCGGCTATAGGGTTGGAGATGTTTCATAATTTCACGTTGTTGCATGACGATGTAATGGATAATGCCGATGTGAGGAGGGGTAAACCTGCGGTGCACAAAGTTTGGAATGAAAATACGGCCGTATTATCGGGAGATGCCATGCAGATATTGGCTTATATGCAAATGTCCGAAGCTCCTGATTTTTGTAGAAAAGAAGTCCTCGATATTTTTTCAAAAACAGCTTTGGAAATTTGTGAGGGGCAACAATATGATATGGAGTTTGAAAGTCGGGATGACGTTTCGGAAGAAGAGTATTTAGAGATGATACGGCTTAAAACTGCCGTTTTGTTAGGCGGAGCGCTTAAAATAGGCGCAGTAATAGCCGAAGCTCATCCCTCTGATGCCGACCGTTTGTATCGGTTCGGTGAGAATATCGGATTGGCATTTCAGTTGAAAGACGATTATTTGGATGTGTACGGAGATCCTGCTGTGTTCGGGAAGAAAATAGGTGGCGATATTCTCAATAATAAAAAAACATATATGTTGATTAATGCATTGAGATTGGCTGAAGGTAAAGACAAAGAAGACCTTCTGTCATGGATTGGTGCAAAAGAGTATGACGCAGATGAGAAAATTCGTTGTGTAACGGACATTTATACCCGTGTGGGAATAAAAGAACTGTGTGAAAACAAGATGTGGGAGTATTATAAAAAAGGTACGGACCTATTGAAAGAAATAAATGTAGAACCTGAATACATAGAGCCATTGTTGGAACTTTCTGCGGTACTTATGGAGAGAGAAAATTAGGATTATGATAGATACGCATACTCATATATATCTTCAGGAATTTGATGAGGACCGGAGGGCTGTAATCGATAGAGCGGAGAAGTCGGGAATTACTCGTATGATTTTACCGAATGTAGATGTGGAAACTGTCGGTGCATTGCGACAAACATTGAACGATTATTCTTCATTATGTAAAGGAGCCATGGGATTACACCCGACTTCGATAAATCAAGATTATAAACGGGATTTGTCGTGTATTGAAGCTGAGTTGGACCGGGGAGAATATTGCGCTGTGGGTGAAATCGGTATGGACTTGTATTGGGACAAGACATTTTTAAGGGAACAGATCGATGCCTTTACTTCACAAGTACGTTGGTCTTGCAATAAGAAAATACCTGTGATAATCCATTGTCGGGATGCTTTTGACGAAACTGTTGCGGCATTAAAATCTCTTTCGCCGTTATCGTTGACCGGTGTTTTTCACAGTTTTGGCGGGACTCCCGATCAAGTAAAGATAATTCGGGAATTGGGAGATTTTTATTTCGGTATCAATGGTGTAGTGACTTTTAAAAATGCCCGTCTTGATGAAACGATAAGGGAGATAGGAGTCGATCGGGTTTTACTGGAGACGGATGCACCTTATTTAGCTCCTGTACCGTTTCGCGGGAAACGTAACGAACCTTCTTATATCGTAAAAACCGCAGAGAAGATTGCGGAAATATTGGGCCTTTCTAATCAAGAAGTTGAGGAGCGGACTTCCCGGAATGCTGAAATCCTGTTTAAATTGTAGTGGTGAATCAATCGTTAAAAAACATAAATCGATAAAATGCGGTTTGAATCTTTGTGACAAATCGTCTGTAAAATCAGAAAAAAGAGTATCTTTGCACCGCAAATGAAGATTCGCAGAATCTTGGAGTGATGCTCGAGTGGTTGAAGAGGCACGCCTGGAAAGCGTGTATACGCCAAAAGCGTATCGGGGGTTCGAATCCCCCTCCCTCCGCAAAGTAAATGTATGCCTGATAGGTTCAGATAATTTCTTTAAAAGTTTTCAAAAGGGGTTTTGATATTTGTTTTTATTGATTTTAACCATTTGCGATACATCTCTTCGGGCATTTTCCTATAACCTAAGCGGTGGATATGTGCATAAGCATCGTCCATTTTTTCTTTTAGCTTTTTAGCCTCTTCACACTCTTTATTGTCCAGATGTCGGTATTGCTTTGTCAATAATTCCGCTTTTATCAATAGTGCATTTATATAGTTAGGATAATGTTTGAGAGTCGTATTGCAGCAATCTTCGATGAATTTTCTGTTTCCGATTCCATATTTGCGCATATACCCTTGAGCCAAGTCGGTCAAACACAGTGCCACGGACTGTTTTAAAGATAGCGTATCGGTGTAAATCCCGTTACGTACTGCATCGAGATGAATATACCCCGACGCCATCAACCAAGCATCGGTAGGAAAATCCCCGGTTGTCAATTCAATATTGTACCAACCGATGTGTTGCGTTTTTGCTTTTATATACATGTGATTGGGGGCTAATGCTAACCAGCATTTTTCTCCCAGTTCGTCCATAATAAGTTTATAAAGTAGAGGCATCGAATGACAGTTACCTTTACCGGTTGCCATAAGTGTGGAGACAAACATGTTGCTCCAGTTTTTTTCTCCGGCAAAGTCATCGGCATTATATCCGAAAGGGAGATGATAGTAAACAGAGTCTCCCATTTGTATGGGTATGGTATCGGTCATAAAGGCGAATACGGCAGCTTGGGCGTTTACTGAAGATACATCGTTTCCGGAATAGATTATCCGTCCGGAATTGCTGACAGCTCGACAAAAATCCGCATATCGTTCGATTTGTTTGTAAAACAATTTTTTATTCAGTTTGTCGTTAAACCATGCGTTTTCTACACAATAGATTGCTTCTCTAAGATTTAGTGATTCTTTTCCTGAAAGCATATTTGTCAATCTGTTTTGAGCCGATCGATAGTATAAATCGTTCGACTGAGCTTCTGCTCTGAACATTACAGAAAGTAGGATCGATATTAGGGAATATTTAAGAAAATAAAGTTTTTGCATTTTGATTTCGCTTATTTATTTTTTTATCGTTTATCCATGTGGATTTAAATTGAAATAGACTATTAAATAGTAAGGCGCTGTTCGTTGGCACAGTATTTTCCATCCATTATTTTCTGTATATTTTATTGCAAACCTTAGAGAATCTCTTGTCCGAGCCCTTGTCATTTCGGATTGAAATACAGACCGATTTTCTCGATCTCTTTTTTAAGAATGCATTTATCTATATTACTGTTGAAATACATATAGTAATCAAACCCGAATCGGACATAGAAATCTTTTTTCTTGTTGGTCAGATCACAGTTTATAAATCCCCTTAAAATTAAACGTACGGCTTTCTCTATTTGGGAGATATGTATGCGCATGTCTTCCTTTATGTTCAGGAACATATCGTATAGGTCTTTATTCTGTTCATATAAGATATCTTTGGGTGTAAAGCGTTTCATCTTTCTTTTATTTCTATGAATAGACAAATACTCTACTGTCAGGAAAGAACAACCGGCCAATTCCATTCCTCTGATTACCGCCTGTGCGTATTTATCTTCCGTCTCCAAATACTCTTCCCGGGTAAACCGCTTTCCGTCATATACATTGCCTATATCAGATAATGCTACCCATTCGTCTTTTCTATAAATGCCTCGTTCGTCATAATTTTCCGGTGCATACTTGACGATCAAATCCGCAGTCCATCTCCATGAATCGTCATACTCTTTTTTCTGTTTCATAACATTAATCTCCTATTCTATTTAGATTTTTATCGAATGTTCCCATTCGTGTATAATGGTCAAGACCTTGTTACAAATTAATTATCTATTACAAAATATAAGAATCTGTATAAAAAACGTTGTTCAGGAGGTAATTCTTGATTCTCACCGAAATATACATTACACTTATATTTTGTACTTAAATTGTTAACTATATGCTTTGTCGGTTTTATCATTGTTTTATTCCCTTTTCTGAATAAATATAAAGATGGGGGAGTCGTGATTCTATTAATCTCTTTTTGGGTAATAGATTTTGGTATATTATTTTTTAGCTTTGTTCTATTTAAAAAGATACATAGTATTATATCGAAATCTGTATTTGCTAAATGTTTCTTGAATAATTTCAATATTTCAAGAGACCCTGTCAACCAATTAGATTTATCTTCAAATATTGGGTCTATGTCGTTAATGTGAACATCATCAAAAACATTTTTACTTTTTGAATTTAATCGTAATTTAAGGTTTTCTATCCATTTATTTAGAAATTCTATATAGACATCTTGTTTATTGAGGTATTTTCCATCCATTATTTTCTGTATATTTTATTGCAAGCCTTAGAGAATCTCTTGTCCGAGTTCTTGTCATCTCGGATTGAAATACAGACCGATTTTCTCGATCTCTTCTTTAAGAATGCATTTGTCTATATTACTGTTGAAGTACATATAGTAATCAAACCCGAATCGGACATAAAAATCTTTTTTCTTGTTGGTCAGATCACAGTTCATAAACTCCCTTAAATTTAAACGTACGGCTTTCTCTATTTGGGAGATATGTATACGCATGCCTTCCTTTATGCTCAGGAACATATCATATAAAGCTTTATTTTGTTCATGTAAGGGATCTTTGGGATCTTTGGGTGTAAAGCGCTTCATATTACTTTTATTTCTATGAATAGACAAATACTCTACTGTCAGGAAAGAACAACCGGCCAATTCCATTCCTCTGATTACCGCCTGTGCGTATTTATCTTCCGTCTCCAAATACTCTTCCCGGGTAAACCGCTTTCCGTCATATACATTGCCTATATCAGATAATGCTACCCATTCGTCTTTTCTATAAATGCCTCGTTCGTCATAATTTTCCGGTGCATACTTGACGATCAAATCCGCAGTCCATCTCCACGAATCATCATACTCTTTTTCCAGTTTCATAACATTAATCTCCTATTCTATTTAGATTTTCATCGAATGTTCCCATTCGTTTATTTTTACTATCAAGATCATCTATTTTTTTTCCCATTTTCCAGATGCCTCCGTTATGCCCATAAATATCCGGAGATATATAATTTTTTCCGTTATAGAAAATTTTAGATTTATGCCGTTCATTGATCAGCCTGTACCCTTCCGGGATTTTGACGGTTATTTTTATTTCATGTCCTTTTTTCCCTTGGATAAAAGTGATTTCGTTTGCTTTGGATTTTCCTCTGTTATATCCTTCATTCCGGTTCTTGTTTCCGTTCGCCATTAGTACAGCCCCGCTACTTGCTGTTGCAGTACCTGCTCCCACAAGGGTCTCTCCGACGACGGCCGTCGGTAATCCGGCAATGGCAGCCGTCCCGCCGCTTACGGCCGTAACGGCCAGTCCGGATACGGCGATCGCTCCACCCATTGCCATGCCACCGCCTCCGGCATCGATCATGCCGCTTCCCAAAATGATAGCCGCATTGTCGACATTGCGCAGAGCGTTATTATAGTCGTCCGGATCTGTCGGGCTATAACGGTCTCTTAATTCGCCTGTCCCGGGAATAATGTTTGTCAATAAGCCAATTCCGAATCCGACGACTTTGTCTTTCGGGTCTCTTCCGTCCGGATCGACGAATCTGACCGGATTATTCAGCGCATACGCATAAGGCGATATAGAGTAATATCTCTCACAGTTCGGATCGATGCTCATACTTGTTACATCGGGGGAAATCCCCGGAACGGATTCATCGATGAGCCCGATAACCTCTCCGGTTTTCGTATCGAACAGTACCGATCCGATCTCTACCGTACGGTTGCGGTCATGAAACTCGGGATTTTTACTGAACGATGCGACCGAAGCCCGGATTCCTATTTCGGCAAACGGATTTTCGTTGCTCTTGTTGTCTTGCGCCCAAGTTGTCAGGCAACAAAAGGCGCACAGTAGGGTAGATAAAAACGCTTTTCTCATATTATTGAGTTTAAAACTTTAATTTCATTAGAATAAATGCTGCATCTCGGCATAATCGGTCGAAAAAATCCGTCGTTTCCGCTCTCGATTTGCAGTTTATTTTATAATCTGTATGAACGGGGAACGAGGATGCCGTTTTTCTTTCTCCTTTTCCTGTTCTATATGTTTCAGCCAACGGTCATAGACTTCAGGCGGTATATTTTCGTACCCTGTATCGTCTATTTTACGATATATTTCCTGCATGTGTTCGTAGTGTTTGTATGCTTCGGGACACATCTCCCTCATTGCTTGGGGAGTCGGTATATTCAACAGACGGGCAACTTCCATAGTCAGTCGTGTTTCATAATTTGCTTCCAGAATCAACGCGTCCAAGGGAACTTTCATATATTTTTTTGCTTCTTCGGCACATTTTAAAATAAAAGGGTCATATCCGTATTTTAACAGGTAATAGCGTCCGAGCAGTGCGACTATCGAAGCCAGCGTCTCTTTTTTGTCCAAAGCAGAGAGGTACAGGCCGCTGCGGATCGCTTCGGTCTTGATGAAACTATGGTTCATGTAATGGTAGTCGGACAGTATATATCTGCATGTAATTTCCAAATTGTACCATTCTCCGTTATTCCCCCGTATTTTTACCAGACTGTGATGCGGAGCAAAAGATAAATAGGCCTCGGAGCCCAATCTTTCGGCAAGAATCATATATAGTAAAGGCATAGAATGACATTGTCCCCGGTTAGTTGCCAGTAATGTGGTTATGAAGTGGCTCGTAAAATTTTTTTCACTTCTGTAATCATCCAGATTATACTGTACGGGGTAGTGGATGATCTGTTTTTCCGTACCGGGCAGGCAAACGGTAAAAGTATCGGTCATTAGGCTGTAGAGTACGGCGTTTTTGGTGAAATCATCGGATGTTTTCTTTTTCAGTTCATTGAGTTTCCAATTGCACAAATCTATTCGTTTTTGTAGAGATGCTTCGAACGCATTGTAGTTCATCGTATTTTCTAAAAATGCGTTTTCAGTGATAAATATGGCTCTTCCCAAATTCATGGGGAGCGAATCGTGAAGCATTCCGCATAGTTCGTCGAATGCCGAATAAAAACATGCAGTTCCTTTCTCTCTTGCCCATGACGGAAATCCGTGATCGAGCAATTGCCTTGCCAGTTTCATGGCATTTTCTCGTTCTTTTATATGAGCAGTTGCCTCTTCGATAATCTTTCGGTTGATAAGATTCCTGCGATGTAATATCTCAGAATCGTAATCGTATGTGTCTGTGTGGTGCGGGTGACGGATGCCGGGATATGAATAACCTCTTGATGATGAGGGCTCGTTTCCTATTCGAATATCCGGTTTCAATGTCGCCGGTTCGGGCGGTCTTGGTGTAATGTCGGGAAAGCCTGAAAACTGGGAGAATGCAGGCAATGCCGGTAAGATAATTAAAATCAGTATCTGTATTTTGATTTTCATGGAATAAAAATTTAAGAACCTGTCTTAATTTTCCGACAAAAAAATATTATCAGGTCATTTTTGCGTTTTCTTCCGGTCTTTTTTCCTGTTTTCCCTCGTCAGATAGCCCGCTATCCTCCTTGTAAAAACAGAAAAATATCCTCGAAAGAAACTCTCAAACCTGACCTGAGCAAAAT